>SMTZ1_10000810_pt1 | contig 30301 bp, 24 predicted proteins | sample DeeMarSWOR136_30_FD_25667 | JGI IMG/M metagenome (IMG submission 25667) | reverse complement strand
TATGAGTGGCTCCAAAAGAGATCAGATCTAACAAGGGACTAAATGTAGTGGTCAACGTGATTGTAAAATTATAAGGTCTATAATTTCCTCCTCCTATTGGTTTAAAATTATCAACTTCAAATTCTTTAAAAATAAACGATCCACTTGACATATAAAACAAGGATGATGGAAAAGCTTCCCATGATGTAATATTGCTAGGAAGAGAACCAGTTGCATTACAGAAATACATAAGTCTTTCAAAATTCCATTTCACTGCATTTGCATCTAATAATGTACCATCATGAAAATATACATTTTCTCGTACCTTAAATTCAATTACTGTATTGTTATGCCAATGCCATTCCTCAGCAAGTACAGGTATGATATCATAGTTAGGATGGTTAGAATAATTATATTCAACTAATCCCTCTACAACCTGATGTTGGACATTATGTGAAGGAACATCCCAGGTATCTACAGGATCGATGGCATAAGGATTGTTTCCTATTCCAGCAACAAATGGAGTTTTATTAACGGTATAACTAAGTTTTGGAAGTTGATTGACAAAGTCACTTTCATCAACATTTTTTTTCTCAATCTTTATATTGTTTATATTTAAAGGATTAAATGTGATACTTAGAAAAATTATGATAATAAGGTAATATGAATATTTTATTCTAATTTTCATACAATTTCGCCTAGTATATTTAAATAAATTATTTATTTTAATGTTAAATTATGATGCGATATTATTTAAATGCTTTTTTGATTATACAAATTTAGACCCATTTTTTTATTATATCTAATAAAAAATTAGTTCAGTATTTTATTGAACATGAACTTTTCAAATTGTTTCGAATTTTAAGATACTTTAAATCTAACTGAAACAAGATAATAATGTGAAATAGAGAAAATACAATAAAAATAAAAAGGAAATTAAGATCCTTTTCGTAAAATCTCTTCATACAAATTTTTAATAAAGCCGCTAAAGTCTTCTTTGGTATACTTCACGTTTAATAAAGGCATTAATAAGATAGGAATATTATCTTCATTCTCATAAACAGGAATGATTTCTATACCACCTTTCTTTCTCAACTGAAATGCGGCCATCCATTCATCTTTTACGGCTGATGATCTCGAAGAATTCTCCGAACAAAATAAGACAAATATATTGCTTCCTTTTAACGTTTCTTCCATATATTCTACGATGTTTCGTGCGCTATCTGCCTCCCAGTACAGAACTCTTTCTATTTCGGGAAAATTTTCTAATTCTTTTACGATTCTTGGTATTTGAAAGTGGTCTGAATCTAAAGTAGAATAACTTAAAAATAACTTAAATATGTCTGTTTTTTCTTCTTCAACTTCTTTTTCTAAAATAGTCACAGCACTCACAGGAACTGCTTTTTCCTCTTTTACAACTTCTTTATGAATACCTGCTTCAATATCCTTACAAATTTCTACTTTTCTGGTAGCTTCATTAAAAATGTCGAAGAAGTCATATTGGTCTGCTGTATCTTTAATTTTCATTAAATTTTTATACGCTAATTTAAGCTTATTTTCCTTTATTAGATGTTCAACATTAGCTAATTTTTCTTTGAGTTTTTTTCTAATTTTCTCCGTTTGCTTCCAACTTGGTTTCCTATCTTTCAGAACCATTTTCTTTTTCAACACATAAGCTCCTGTAATACCTAATACAACAACTGCTGCTGTAATACTAGTAGTAATTATGATTATTTCAATAGAGGGCCCTTCATCAATAGGTATTATCTTATTTTTTTCTTTATAAGTACTTTCACTCTCTTGTTCCTCAATAGCCTTAGTATTCTTTATTAGAAAATTCTCTGACACTGTAGTATGATTTGAACGAAAAATAAAAATTCCATAAGTATTATGAGATATATAATTTCCAGAAATTGTATTATAAAGACTTGCATTCAATTTGATTCCGAAATTACCATTCCTACTAATAGTCTTATCATTATCTTTTATAAAATTATTATGGCTTTTAAGCAAATAAATCCCTCCAACATCGTTTTCATTCATGTCACTTTCTGTTACCATAATAGAGAGACAATTAATTAGTATTATGCCGATATTATTGTTTAAAGAACAATTTAATTTACTCAATAATCCATTTGTGACATTATATAATTTTATACCTGCATCAAAAGCTCTAGATCCAGAAAAAGCGAAAACACTATTTCTAATTTCAAAATGTACTTGAGAGTTTCTAATTTCTAGACAACTACCTAAGTTTCCACCGTTAATTATTATCCATTCAATTATATATGGATCACTAGAAGTTCCAGATCCAGAACACCAATCAAGCACAGAAATTTGCGACCATGTATATCCTGTTTTCCCAGAACTATCAATCATTATGGGGGGAACTATAGTATAATCATCAATCGAGTAATATTCAATTTTAACTTTAATATGTAATATATTTGATAAAGTTATACCAGACATATTATATGCTACTGCAATGTAATAATAATTACCGTTCAATAATCCGGAAATCGCATAGGGCGAGGATGCGTTTTGATATGCAAGTATTGTTAAACTTATGTTTATTTCTGTAATGGGGTGATTGTACGTATAAACTGAATAATTATCAGCACCCTTAGAACTTGTCCAGGTCAAGGAAAAGATACCATCAGTATCAGGAGAGCCCGCATTAGAATTTAAATTAAATGATCCTGGGGGTATAATTTCCACAGTCACACTGATACAAGTTGATAATGTATAACCGAGCTCGTTATGAGCAGCAATAACGTAGTAATAGGTTCCATTTAATAATCCAGTAATTGAATATGGTGAGATTGCACTTCGCAAGGTAAGCACTGTCTCGCTACCGTTGAGTTCAGTGATAAAACTACTAGATGTAAACACTGAATAAGTATCTGCTCCCGGAGAACCAGTCCATGCTAAATTGAAATTTCCATCAAGATCACGCACACCCACATCAGAAGTCAAATTAAAATTGCCCGGAGCCCATTTTATTGGATAGAAATCAATTCTTCTCATTGCATTATAAGGAACGTTTTCTAGTCCTGTCTTGTGAATACTGTATATTAATAAAACCCAAACCGAAATATGAGCGTGGCTTGCAGGGGTTAATGTGCGGTTTACATCAAAAATGTATGATTGAATATCCTTATATATCTCCAATTGTGCTGTTTTATTAGTTTCAATTGCGGCCGCATTTATCATCTCAGTTAACCCTCCAGGACTTGTATCGTTAATACGTGAGAAACATGAACTAGAAGCTAGGTTGAATAAGGGATCAATCATATTATATGGATTAAGATAATCGGGGCACCACCCAATATACGACAGATCCATTTCCCAAGGTGAATTTTGACCAGTATCTAGATAGACACCCAAATTTCTTGTAGTTTCTGAGATTTGAATGCCAGTCCTATTAAAGTTATCTGCTATTAATTGATTGAGATCTTGGTTGTATGAACTTTGATTATGGAGATTTAGTTCAAGAGCTCTTCCCAGAATATTTTTACCTAGCCACTCAGATTCATTAGTGGGATCAAGTCCAAGAATTTGTACTTCTGACATACCACCACGTGCTTCAATATCTGCAGCGTTATCCTTTAAAATTTGCCTTGCTTTTATGATATTTTCATCCCATGTAAAACTATTGTCACTGGCTTGGACCACTGAAGCATTATAGCCCTGCATAGATCGAGGAATTGCGGGAACTCCTTCAGTTGCATATCCACTGTGAATGTCTTCATAAATATAGGAATAGTTAAGAGCCCAAGCAAGTGCTCGTCTTAAGTACGGAGGATTTCTTTGATGTTGACAATTACCTTCATATCCAGCATACCAATTACCGTCAGTATCATATGGACCGCAGTAAATTTCTAAATAATAATGGCAGAGACCTTCTCCAACTTCTTCTACGTGAAAGTCTGGAATGGCTTTGAATGTATCGATTTGATCTGTGGGAACTCCTTCGATATAATCATAATATCCTGTTAACGAAGCATTCATCCTAGTATTATCATCCGTTATGATATACCAGATCATTTCTTTAATCTGAGCTTCTCCACGCCAATAATTATGGTACGCATGGAACCGCACATTTGCATCTTGTTCAAATCCATCATAAACGAATGGTCCCGTTCCAACCAATGTATCAGTTGTCAAATTTAGATATCGATATCTTGGAGTAGAAGAAGGGGATAATATAGCTGTGACACCAAAACAGAGCAAATCTTCCAGGGCCCCGAATGGAACATTTAAATTAATTACAAACGTGTAAGGACCTGCAACTTCGAAGCTTTCAAAAATATATGTTCCATTTGTCAAGAAAAAATTTGATGATGGAAAACAAGTCCAAGACGTCTCATTTTCAGGAAGAGAGCCAGTAACATTACAGAACCACATTAGCCTCTCAAAGTTCCATCTCACTGCATATGCATCTAATAATGTACCATCATGAAAGTATACATTCTGCCTTATAGTAAATGAAATTCTTTTATTACTTTCCCATTCCCAAGATTCAGCAAGAGCAGGTATTAATTCATAGTTAGGATGGTTTGAATAATTAATTGCAACCAGTCCCTCAACAACCTGATGTTGTACATTGAATGAAGGATTATCCCAGGTATCCACAGGATCGAGAACTCGAGGATTGTTATCAATTCCTACTATAAATGGAGTATTATAAGCATAAATAGGAATTGTTGGATCACCTGGAATCCATTTTATCGGATAAAAATCAAGTATATTCATTGTATTATAAGGCACGTTTTCTAATCCTGTCTTGTGAACACTATTTACTAAAAAAACCCAACCTGAGATATGAACGTGGCTTGCTGGGGTTAATGCGCGGTTTATATCAAAAATATAAGACTGAATATCTTTATATATCTCCAATTGTGCTGTCCTATTAGTTTCACCTGAGGCTTCATTCATCATATCGGTTAACCCACCAGGACTTGTATCGTTAATACGCGAAAAACATGCACTAGAAGCTAGATTGAATAAGGGATCAATCATATTAAATGGACTAAGATAATCAGGGCACCATCCCGTATAGGAAAGATCCATTTCATAAGGAGAATTTTGCCCTGTAGTTTTATAGTCATTCCAATATCTTATAGTTTCTGAGATTTGAATACCAGTCCTATTAAAATTATCTGCCATTAATTGATTGAGAAGCTCGTTTGATGTACTTCCTATATGTAGATTTACTTCAAGAGCTCTTCCCAGAATATTTTTACCTAGCCAATCAGATTCATCAGTGACATTAAATCCAGAGCAATCAATACCGCCACGAGCAACAATATCAGCGGCATTATCCTTTAAAATCTGCCTTGCTTTTATGATATTTTCATCCCATGTAAAACTGTCGTCACTGGCTTGGACCACTGATGCATTATGGCCCGGCATGGATCGAGGAACTGCGGTAGTTCCTTCAGTTGCATACCCACCCAGAATTTGTTCATAGATATATGAATAGTTAAGAGCCCAAGCAAGAGCTCGTCTTAAGTATGGAGGATTTTTCTGGTATTGATAATCACCTACATGACCAGTATGCCAATTACCCCCAGTATCAAATGGACCACAGTATATTTCTAAATAATAATAACAGAGACCTTCCCCAACTTCTTCTACATGAAAGTCTGGATCAGTTTTAAACTTATCGATTTGAGACCCTGGAACCCCAGTAATATAATCATAATATCCTGCTTTGCCGAGATTCACTCTTGAAGTATCATCCGTTATGATATACCATATCATTTCTTCAATTTGCGCTTTACCACGCCAATAGTTATGGTATGCATGGAAGCGCACATTGGCATCTTGTTCAAATCCATCATAAACGAAAGGGCCAGTTCCAACTATTGCTTCCGTTGTTAAATTTAAATATCGATATCTTGGAGTAGAAGAAGGAGACAAAATAGATGTCGGACCAGAACAGAGCAAATCTAATAGGGCGCTAAAGGGAGCATTTAAATTAATTACAAACGTGTTAGGACCAGTAACCTCGAAGCTCTCAAAGATATATGTACCGTTTGTCAAATAGAACACACTAGATGGAGCACATGTCCATGATGTCGCATTTTCAGGAAGAGAGCCAGTAACATTACAGAACCACATTAACCTCTCAAAATTCCACCTCACTGCATTTGCATTTAATAATGTACCATCATGAAAGTAAACGTTTTGTCTTATAGTAAATGAAATTCTTGTATTACTTTCCCAAATCCAAGATTCAGCAAGAGCAGGTATTAATTCATAGTTAGGATGAGTTGAGAAATTAAGCGCAACCAATCGCTCTACAATCTGATATTGAACATTATATGAGGGTGTATCCCAAGTAGTCACAGGATCGAGAGCTAAGGGATTATTAATGTATCCTACTTTAAATGGGGTTTTATTTACGGTGTAACTGGTATTTGGAAATTGATTAAGAGTATGATCTTCATTAATCTTTTTTTCCTTTATATTATTTTTGAATAGAATTAGAGGATAAAATATTAGAGAGAGTAAGATTATCACAAAAATGAAGTAGGATTTTTTTATTCTAGTTTTCAAAATATTTCGTCTAAATTTGATATTTCCTAATTTAATTTTACACAAAATTGATTATTTCAAAATAATTAATGTTAAAATATGATATTATCTTATTTAAATCCTCTACTGAAAAATATATAATTTAGATTTCTTTCTTTTAGTAGATAAGATTAAATTTTCTTTTCAATTCTTTATCATACATTAATGTTTCAAAATCTTTGGGATTTGTTGTATATTCTCCACTTTATTTCTATAGATATCAAAATAGGACTTATTCATACTGTCTAACAGGATTAAGATAATAAATCTTTTTTAAGATTCTTGTCAAAACTAATATTTTTTTATGCAATTTAAATCTATAAATATCTTATTATCAAATTAATTATCAGTTATATTTTCAATAAAAAGGCGATTAATTATGGTAGAAAAATATCTAGAAGGAAAAGGTGCACTTATCACTGGGGGTGCATCCGGATTTGGAAGAGGAGTTGCGTTTGCTTTTGCTGAAAGAGGTGCAGAATTAGTTTTAGTTGATATTAAAGAAGAATTATTAGAAGAGACTTGTAATGATATTATGCAAAAAACAGGAAAAAAAGTAATACCTGTTGTTTGCGATGTATCTGATTCTAAATGCGTTAAGAAAATGGCTGATCAAGCTTTTGATGAACTTGATAATATCTATATTTTATTTAACAATGCGGGGTTAGCAACAACCTATGGCGTTGATATTATTCGTGTTGGAGAAAAAGCATGGGATACAACAATGAATATTAACCTTAAAGGTCAATGGCTTGTGGATAAATTTGTGGCACGAAAAATGAATAGACAAGAATTTAAACCTCTAAGAGGGAAAATTATTCATAATTCTTCTCATTATGGAATAGTTTTGAGCCCATTTGTTCCAATATATAGTATAAGTAAAGCGGGGATTCTAGCTTTAAATAAACTCGTAGCAAAAACTCTTGCTCCTTATATAACTTCGAATGCTATTGCTCCTGGTTTTCACGTCACAGGAATTTATGGGAATAGAGAAGATATTATGTTGCAGGTTATGAGTGATGGAGAGGTAAAAACACCATTAAACAGAATTGGTACCATTGAAGATGTTGTGAATTTAGTTTTGTTTTTAGCATCAGAAAAAAGTGACTTTATTACTGGTCATTGTTTTCCAATCGATGGTGGTATCACAGATGTAGGTGTTCCTTCTCATAAATTAGATGTGAATATATAAATAAAAGGAGGAGATTTTTGGTGGATAAATTTTTAGAAGGTAAAGGAGCTCTTATAACTGGTGGAGCTTCTGGGCTTGGAAGAGGTTTTGCTTATGCATATGCACAAAGAGGAGCAAACTTAGTTTTGGTGGATATTAACGAGGAATTATTAGAAGAGACTTGTAAAAAAGTAGAAAAAGAGACTAATCAAAATGTGATTCCAATTTTATGTGATGTATCAGATTCAAGTCAAGTTCAAATTATGGCTAAACAAGCATTCAAAGAGTTAGATAATATATACATTTTGAATAATAATGCAGGTGGAGGATCTGGATTTTATAAAGATCCATTTAGAGTAAAAGATGAGCTTTTTGATAAAACAATTGCGCTTAATTTAAAAGGCCAATGGTTAGTTGCAAAAGAAATCTCTAAAAAGATGAAAAGGCAAACTTTTGAGCCATTAGCAGGAAAGATTATTCATACAGCATCTATTGCGGGAGTGAAGGTTGATCCCGGAATCCCTGTTTATTCAATAAGTAAAGCGGGAGTTATCGCTATGATGCAAATCATAGCTCAAAGTCTTGCCCCAAGAATAACTGTGAATGCTATATCACCTGGATACCATTTAACAGGAGCATATAGGAACAACTTAGATGTAATGAAAATGACAATGGATGAAGGAAATGTGAAAACACCATTGAATAGATATGGTACAGTAGATGATGTGGTCAATGTTTCTATTTTCCTAGCTTCACCAGAATCAAATTTCATAACAGGACATAACTTCATTGTAGATGGAGGAATTGTTGAAATTGGTGTTCCAGCATATTATTTCAAATCAGATGTCTAATTGCCTTAATAAAAAAAAATTAAATGTTTATATTGAAACAAAAACAAATAGAATTGATGAAAAATGGTGAATGAAGAATTAATAGCTCAACAACCTTTTAAAGGAAAGTTCGCAATAATTCCTGGTGGTTCTAAAGGGATGGGAAAAGCAACAGCTAAATTATTCGTTCGATTAGGAGGGAGTGTTTGTCTAATTGCGAGAGGTATGGAAGCATTAAAGGAGACTCAAGAAGAATGTAATACGCTAAAATCAGAAGAATCTCAATTTGTAGAGATTATTTCTTGTGATACTACAGATATGGATAAATTAAAACCACATATCACAGAAATCATAAATAAGCATGGAGTTCCAGACTATCTATTCAATTTTGTAGGTTATGCATATGTGCAATACCTTGAAAAATTAACTCTTGAAGACTTTAAAAGAAATATGGATATAAATTATTATGGGCAATTAGTTCCTACTCTTATTCTATTACCCTATTTTTTAGATAATAAACAAGGATATATTACTTTTACATCTTCAGTTATGGGATTTATGGCAATTATGGGTTATACAACTTATTGTCCAAGTAAATATGCTCTTTTTGGTTTAGCAGAGGTTTTACGGCATGAATTATTACCTTACAATGTTAATGTTTCAGTTCTTTTTCCTGTTGATACTGATACTCCCGGATTAGCTGAAGAAAATAAACTTAAGCCGGAAGAATGTAAAATCATTTCAGAATCGGGAACAGTCATGAGTGCTGAAGAAGTTGCTGAAATTTTCATTCATGGCATCTTAAATAAAAATTTTGAAATCTTACCAGGTGAAGCTGCTATTCAAATAAAAGATATGAGAGAAAATCCGGGTGATATGCGAGGCGTATTAGACAGATTATATAAAAGAGCAAGGAGAAAGACAGGAAGAAAGATTTAGTTTCAATTTTTTTTTAAATAATTTTAATTAAAATAAAGGAATTCCCAATAATGTAAATATTTATCATTTTTTATTGAATTAGAAATTTGCTGTATTTATTAATGTATTTTTAGAAAAAAGAAAGGGGCGATAAAGAATAGAATTCACGTGTATAGAATGTGATTCTAATGATGTTATTACGGTCGGTGATAATTCCCATAATATATTCTTATGTAGAAAATGCGGTATTCATTGGTATAAAGAAGAACCGCATTTCTGTGCAAAAAAGGATGAAGATTATATTTATAGGAGAAAAAGCAATATCGTTATAATCACATGTAAAAAATGTGGAAAAGTATTCATTAAAGAGATCTGAAAAAAAGGGAAAAAGATGGCACTTAAGGGTTATTCGAGAAAGTTAAAGATGGAATTACCAAATTAAATAGAGTTATTGGCTCATAAAATATCTTTAGAGTTCTTATACCTTTTAAATTATATAATAAAAAAATATAACTTATATTTTTCGATAGTTATGTTTTAGTTTAGTATAAGTGAATTAAGCTATACCACTTCAAATATTATATAATTAGAGAGTAAATTTTTTATATTTTTAATATAGTTTAGAATATTGGTTTATGTTTTTCTTCTACGCTTCACGGTGGTTGATATTTCTAATAAAACTCCAAATGTTTGTTCAGTGTCCAAGTATACAAATTTTTGTTTACCAACTTGACCAGTTTGTATTACTTCTATCCCCCTTTTTTTGAATTCATCAATGTATGCATCTAGATCCTCTACATATACACCTATACTATGAAGTCCTTCCTTTCCGTGTTCAATAAATTCTTTAAAAAGACAATCTCCACTCTTCCACTGCTGTAATTCGATTTGAACGTTAAGCAAACGACTAAATGCATAATCCACTACTATTGTTACGTTTTTACCGTGATAGGTAGCATCTTGATGAGAAATATTCTCCATTTGGGCGAAAGAAGGAATATTATAGAGATCTTCCATTATTTTTGCTTGTTTTTTAATATCCTTATAAACAAAACTCAATTGGTCAACTTTTAAATTCCCTAAATTAAACTCAAAATTTTGTCCCATTTTTTATCCTTTAACAAGTTTGATTTTTAGTATCATATAATTCTTTTATTTATAAATAATGCGTATCATTCATACTATTAATTCATTTAAGATAAAAAAAAGCTATGAATATATTAAATATTGTTATTTCAATTTTTCAGATTTTATTGGCAATTGGAATTATAGGATTTTGGATTATTTTCTACTTTACTGAATATAAAAACCGTAAATGGGCAGAGGTTGAATTTAAGCATGAATTGTCTTTCCCTCTTCCAGATTTAGGATGGATAACACCGAATTTAATTGTCGCTTCAATCGGACTTCTTTTAGAGCAAGATTTTGGATATATTTTTTCTATTATCGGTGGTAGCGGTATGATGTTTTTAGGTTTGATTGATCTAGCATTTTCTATTCAAAATGGTAATTTTAAAGTAAAAGAACGTGGATTTAATGCGTATATAAGCCTTATAATAGTGTCAATAATGTTAATATTTGGTCCAATTTTTATTATATATGGAGGATTTCATTTTCTATTATAAGAATTCCCGAAAAATTAACTCTAGATGAATAACGTTAAAAATAATTTAGAAAATTATGTTCCAGAATAATTTTTAAATTTCTTTTTTTTGATTATAAATTCTATACTATTACTTGCTTACCTTAAAAGCTAATCTTTATTAAAAAAAATATCTAAACTACTATGTATAAGTTTAAAATTTAACTTAGAAAATTTTAGAGGGATAATATGACTAAAGTTAATGGAGCGCAGCTTATAGTTCGCGCTTTAGATAATCAAGGAGTGAAAGTAATTTTCACTTTGTGTGGAGATAATGACTTAATTTATAACTATTGTACAGATAAATCATGTACCGAAATGGGTATGGATCTTATTGATTTTCGTCATGAACAAGCTACAGGACATGCAGCAATGGGATATTATCTTGCTACAGGAGAAGTGGGAGTGTGTTCTGTCCAATCAGGTCCAGGAATTACTGATTTATATCCAGCTATACCAATAGCTATGGATTGTAGCATTCCTTTGGTTGCCATATGTCCATCAACACCAATGATGGAATTTGAGAAATTAGCTATGAATGAAATTGATGTGGCACCATCATTTAAGCCAGTAACTAAATGGAGCGGGTATTGTTATGAAACTGCCAGATTACCAGAATATATTAATATGGCATTTAGAATTGCATCAACAGGGCGTCCTGGGCCAGTTCTTTTATTAGTACCTTTTGATGTTTTAGTAAGTGAATGCGATGATGAGTTAGATATCGTTCAACGCGCTTTTCATCCTGTCGAGACATTAAGAGCATTCCATGGCCCATACGGTAATCAAAAATTAGTAGTAGATGCAGTTGAATTATTACTAAATGCTAAGCATCCTTTAATTATAGCAGGAACAGGTACAGGGTTCTCAAATAGTACTTCAGAGCTTATAGAATTAGCTGAATATACAAAAATTCCTGTAGGAACATGGGGATTTGGTAATGGTACTTTTCCTGCGGATCATCCTCTTTATTTCGGAATAGCAAGCCCGTTAGATGGACCGGGAACAGCATTACTTCAAGAAGTGGATGTGGCACTGATACTAGGCTCTAGACTTTCGGCAATGTATAATTTTGGATATATGCCATGTTTTACAGATGATGCAAAATTGATCCAAGTAGACATTGAAGCGGAAGAAATAGGGAGAAATCGAAAAATAGATATCCCTATTGTTGGAGATTGTAAAGGAGTTATCTCCCAAATGGTTCAAATAGTAAAAAATAAGTTGAATAATACTCCAAGATCAGAGATCCCATGGTTAAAGACTGTTAGAGAACAATTAAATAAATTCTATGAACGAGTTGAAAAAGAAGGGGCTTCTGACAAAATACCTATACAACCTCAGCGTTTAGTTAAAGAAATTAGTGATTTCATGCCAAATGATGGTATTATAATCTTAGATGGGGGAGATACAACAGTATGGGGACTTACTGGTTTAAAAGCATATCATCCTAAATCTGTTTATTTTTCTGGTGGTATGGGAATCCAACATTTAGGGGGGGGTGTGCCAATGGCAATTGCTACAAAATATGTTCATCCTGAAAAGAAGATACTTGTATTAACAGGTGATGGTTCATTCTTATTCAATGGAAAAGAAATTGATACGGCTCGTAGACATGATCTCCCTTTTGTTGTTGTAATTTCAAATGATCGTCTCTGGGGAATGGTAGCGAGAGGACAAAAAATCGCATTTGGAAAGAAATTCATGGGTTTAGGTTCTTCATTAAGCGATGAAACAAGATATGATAAATATGCTGAAGCATTTAATTGTTATGGCGAATTGGTTACAGATCCTAATGAAATCCGTCCGGCTCTGCAACGGGCATTTGATTCAAACCTTCCTGCTGTAATTGATGTTCGAATTAATCCTAAAGTTAATACTGTTATGGATTATCTTGCTCGAGAATCTTATAATCCAGATAGTTGGAAACGGAAAGTTAAGAAGAAAGCCGAAATTGTTCTTGAGGTGCCAGTAACTAAAAACTAATCATTTCAAAAATAAAATTCAATGAACTATATGAAAGCTGCAAAATACGAAGGAAAGAGAAAGATTAGAATTGTGGATATACCAAAACCGATACCTCAAAGAGATGAAGTCTTAGTTAAGGTTAAATATTCTGGGATATGTGGCTCTGATTTAGAGGGATACAAGACTGGATTATATCCCGCAAATATTATTATGGGACACGAAATAATGGGTTATGTATCTGAATTAGGACCTGATGTAAAAAAATGGAATGAAGGTGATCGGGTTGCAGTATTACCAGGTTTAGCTTGCGGTAAATGCCACTTTTGTCGGAATAATCAAGATAATCTGTGTATTCACGAGGGATCTATAGGTTTTGGACAAAATGGAGGTCATTCGGAATATGTTATAGTAAAAGAAGAGAACCTCTATCGTATACCTGATGTGATACCTGATAAGCATGGAACTGTATTTGATCAGATTGCAACAGCTCCACTCGCTTTAAGAGAATCAAACTTTGCATCCGGAAGTTATTCAGTTGTGTTGGGATGTGGTACAATGGGATTATTCTTGCTTCAATATTTAAAAATCGTTGGAGCTAATCCTATAGTTGTCGTAGAAAGAAATCCTCATAGATTAAATATCGCAGAAAAATTTGATCCCGACTTAGCGTTGAGTAAAGTAGCTTTAGTAAAGATTAAAAGATTCGCTAAACGAGAATATGGAGGAGCGGATTTTGTATTTGAATGCTCTGGTGTTCCAATATTAGTAAATGACGCAATTAATATAGCTCGAAAGGGAGGAACTGTTGTACAAATTGGCATTTGGGATAAACCTGTTGAAATCAATTTACTTAAATATGTTATGAATCAAATCAGAATCCAAGGCGCTTGGTCTTACACTAAAGGAGATTTTAAACGAGCAATAGATTTAGTGACAAAAAAACTCATTAATCCAGAGCCAATTGTTACAAAGATAATATCTTTAGATGATATAGTTGAAGAAGGTTTTGAATGCGGTATAAATCCCGATACTACAGACATTAAGATCTTAGTTGAACCATAAAAATCCATTTTTTTTTAAAATCTAGATATCATTAAATAATCTATACATACTCTCAATACATTGAGAATCGTTAGATTTTAGAATTCTAATTTTTTTAATGCAAAAATATATCTTAATTTATGAGTATGTGGCCCAAGATCACCATGATTTTCTTTTTCCTTGAGAATATTAGTCTTAATTACTGTATATGATTTAAAGTGATTTAATATATCCTCCTCTGTAAAATAATGAGTAGGTCTGAAAGGTTTGCTTTCAAAAGTATTCTCTTCTATTGTGGCTCCTTTACCAAAACTTTCTTCTAACTCGGAAAAAACTGTGAAAAAGACAAATCCATTAACTTTTAGCTGATTATAACATTTTTCTAAGAATGATACTCGTTCATTTTCAAGTAACAAATGTAATAAATTATGACAAAATATGGCATCATATTTTTCTTCATTAAATGGCATATCTAATACAGAACCTAAAATTAATGTAGATTTTGGATCAAATTTTTTAGCTATATTAAGTGCTATTTTAGAAAATTCGATGCCAGTTACTTTATAATTTTGAGTTGAAAAGAATTTAGTGTGTCGTCCGTAACCAGCACCAGGAATTAGAATTTTATTGATCTTATACTTTTTAAATAATTTGAGGGCGCATTTTGCTGCTTTACTAGGCTCAATTCCCCAAATTTTTCCTTTATCTGAAAATCTATTATTCCAATATTCCATTAAAGTCTAAGAACAATTAGAGTATATAATTAAAATCATTCAAAAAAAAAATATATTAATAAATATTAAAATTTCTATTTAATTGATTCAATGTTAGAAAATTTGGAATTAAACCAAAAATTGAAAAATAACCATAAACAGATAAAAAAAATAGGACTAATTGTAAATCCAATTGCAGGGATGGGTGGCAGTGTAGGGCTTAAAGGAACAGACGGAGACATTTTTAGACAAGCTGAAAAAATGGGAGCAACACCTTTAGCTCCCATTCGAACAAATGAATTATTATCGAATGTGAAAAACATAAAAAAATTTATTCTTTTTGTTGCACCTGGTAAGATGGGAGCTGATATTGTAAGGGATGTTGGTTTAGAATTCAAAATTATAGGAGAAATAGGCAAAGAAACTACAAAAGAGGATACAAAGCGAATTGCAAAGCAAATGATAGAACATAATATTGATCTTTTAATATTTTGCGGAGGTGATGGAACAGCGCGAGATATATTTGACGCAATTGGATTAAATCGACCTGTAGTTGCATTACCAGCGGGTGTAAAGATGTTTAGTTCAGTTTTTGCTATCAATCCGAGAGCTGCTGCAGAAATCATTGATAAGTTTATTGAAGAATCAGTTGAGACTCAGGAAAAAGAAGTTCTTGACATTGATGAGGAACTTGTTCGTAAAGATATATTACAGGCAAAACTATACGGATATTTAAAAGTACCAAAGATCTTGACTTTAATACAATCAGGAAAAACAGGTTCGGGAGTTGGGAGAACCATTGATGAAAATAAACGAGAAATTGCTCAATTTATTATTGAAAATATGAAAAATGATATTTTATATTTATTAGGTCCTGGTACTACAATAAAAACTATTACTGATAAACTTGATCTTCCTAAAACTCTTCTTGGGATTGATGGAATTTGCAATAAAGAAATTATTGGAAAAGACCTGAATGAAAATAGAATTCTAGAATTAATGAATAAATTCGAAAAAGCAGTAATAATAGTTTCTCCTATTGGGGGGCAAGGATTTATCTTTGGAAGGGGGAATAAACAGATCACACCTAAAATTCTAAAAAAAATAGGAAAAAATAATATTAAAATTATAGCTACAGCAGAAAAAATGAAAGAGTTAGATCTTTTAAGAGTTGATACAGGAGATATAGAAGTTGATAATATATTAAGAGGATTTGGAAAAGTTATTACTGGTTACAAAGAAGAATTAATAGTTAAGATAGAATAATATTTTAGTTTCTATTGACAATCTTATAGTGAATCAAAAGCATTTAATTCTTCAAGGAGATCTAATATTTTAATACAATATTTGTCTCTTTTTCTTAGGATTTCTACTTCACTACGACCTTGATAGTCATAAAACCCTTTCCCTGTTTTTATTCCAAGGCGCCCATCTTTAACAAGATTTTCAACTTGTGGATATCGTTTATTAGTTTTAAATTCTTTCTGTTTATCAAGAATTAGATCAAGACCAGTGAAATCCTGTGATTGAACTACACCTTGTACAGGGAGTCTTACTCCAAGAACGGATTTTATAGCAAAGTCAATTTGTTCAGGAGTCGCCCACCCTTTTTGAAGCATCTCATAAATCTGTACAAATATTACTCTCTGAATACGGTTCACAATAAAGCTATCAACATATTCTTTCATGACAATGGTTTTTTTCCCAAGTCTTTCCATTAAATTAATTGAAAAATTAATTGTTTCTTGTGATGTATTTTTTCCTGGAACAATTTCAACCAATGGTAGGATATATGCAGGGCAAAACCAATGGTGGATTATTAGTCGTCCAGGATTTTTCACATCTGCTATCTCATAGATATTTAAACCAGAGGTATTACTTGCAAAAATTGTATTCTCTGAACAAAACATATTTAATTGCTCGAACAGTTTTCTTTTTATATCTGCAACTTCATTTATGGCTTCAACGACCAGATCAGCTCTCTGAGCATATGTTTTAAGATCAGTGGATGGATTAATTCGATGTAGAATGTCTGGAATTTCACTTTTAGGAATATTTTGTAATTCTACTAATAAAGATAAGTTTGATTTTATCAAAATCATAGCATGATCTAATGCATCTTGATTTTTATCTAATAAATCGACATTAAAACCTTTTTGGGCATATACTTGTGCTATAGCATGCCCCATTGTTCCCGCACCAACAACCATAACATGTTTTATTTCATTTAAACTCATAAAAACCAATTTTGAATTTTTAAATAAAAATATCTCTTTAAATAATTATAAAATAGTATATTTAAAATTTAGAATTTAATGAAAATGTAAAATAAAGTGATTTGAAAAATTATTTAATTATATTCAATTCTCTCAGCTTTTCTTCTGTGGGTTTCCCCGTATCCCAGTCCCAACCTCTATGCTTATAATAAGTCTTTAAATTTTCTTCTAATTCTAATTTAATATCAGTAGTTTTTCCAGATTTTAATTTTTGTTTTAGGATTTCTGGTAATTTGTCATGGTCTCTTGTTATTCCTAATTTACAGTTGATCAATCTTTTAAGGTTATTTATTCGTTCACCTACTTGTAAAATTGACTGTTTATTATAATTAAAACCTGTTGCTGCGTTAATATACCCAAAAATATATTCCAAATCTGGACTTGCGAAATTACAATTTACTGCTGAATCGTCAATAGCTCTAATATCTTGAAAATTGATAACCCCTTTCTCTCTTCCTTTTATATCTGATCTACTTTTTCCAGATCGTATACGTAGTTTTGAATAAGAGACCGTCCCTAATTCAACACCAAACCAATCACATTTTTCGTGATTTGCGCCTACACAACAAGTTACATAACTTAATGCTTGTCCTGCAAAAGCTCTAGGATCGTGCATTGGGATTTCTAAACCCTTCACATGCGCTGCTAATCCCGGATCCACACTAAGTTTTTCTGCCATTATGCGAATTCCATTAGATAACAAATTGCCAATATCATCTTTTTTAGCGATTTTTTCAATTAAGTTCAGTATTAATTCCTCATTACCCCACTTTATGCTTTCTATTGGAACATCTTTTAAATGGGATTTTATTCGATCAACTGCTATATTATTTTGTACTAAATAGATTAGGAAAGAAATGCACACACCACAAGATATTGTATCAATACCATAAACGTTGCATAAATGGTGAGCCATAATAACATTCTTAGAATCAAATATGCCACATAAGGGGCCAAAAACTGCAACAGATTCGTATTCTGGACCATCTACTAAAATTTCTTTTCCATCATTCTCAATAACTGTCTGCTTACCACATTTTATTTTACACCCTGCACAACCATAATCAAAAACAGGATATTCTTCTCTTAAGGTTTTTCCCGTTAATTTTTCAGCTAAAAATTCTGTATCAGTAAAATAATAAGCAGGAGTATCTCCTAATGCCATTCCAATATCAATATAACAATTGGTCCCATATAAAGAAAATAAATTGCTACCTGTACTTTTAAGAAAATCCCCCTTTTTTGCTTCTTCTTCTTTTTTCAGTAATTGTCTACCTAAGACAGCATCAAAAAGCTCTACTTTGCTGGTTCCATGTATAGCGATGGCTTTTAGGTTTTTAGAACCCATTAAAGCACCCATACCACACCTACCAACAGCTCTTCCTTCATCATTAATAATTCCCGCATATTTAACTAATCTTTCACCAGCAATTCCTATAGTTGCAACACGTATTTTATTATTATTTAATTTGTTCTTGATTAAATCTTGAGTTTCATAAGTATTTTTACCCCAGAATTTACTCGCATCTTTAAATTCTATTATATTGTCGTGAATATATAAAAAAATAGGATTATCTGATTTGCCAGTAATAATTACTGCATCAAATCCACTATGACGTAAAGATATACAGAAATATCCTCCGGACGTACCTTCACCCCATATCCCCGTAAGAGGAGAAATCCCTGTGACTGAATATCTTCCTGAAGAGGGTCGTATAGTTCCAGTTATAGGCCCTGTTGCAAAAATTAAAGGATTTATTTCTGCATAAGGATCTCTTCTTAATATTTCATAAGTTTCTTCAGTTAATAAATCATAGGTCAATTTAGAACTCAAACCTGTGCCTCCTAAATAATCTTTTGCTATGTGAGATTCTAATTCTTTTATTTCATAAGTTTGATTATTTAAATTTACATAGGCAATTTTTCCATTATATCCTAGTAATTTTTCACTCATTTATTTTACCTCATCTTTTTAAATTAAAAATCAATAAGTTTTCCCTCCCAAGCATACTCAAAAATCTTTTTATATACATTTTTATTAACAGCTCGAAAAGAGGAAAGACTTATAGCATCCTCATTAGCGTATTCAGCAAGCAATTCAAGTTTTTTATTATACTCCTTTTCATCAATAGAGGGCTCTTTTAAATCTTTTATACATGTCGGGCCTTCAACTGAATGTATAAAGTTATTAAGTGATTTTATAAATTCTTTAAGAAGCACTCCCGAACTTTTATTATCAGTTTCAACGCCAAATATTGGACAAAGGGGTATCCATCTTTCAGTTACTTTTGCCTGAAATGCAACTGAATAAGGCAAAAATAAACCTACACATAAACCATGGTGAACTTTAAATATTTTGCCAAAGCTATGGCCTAAGGAATGTTCTATGCCGGGGATAGTATTACCAAATCCTAATCCTGCTAAGAGTGCCGCCATTTGCATATGATCGCGAGCTTCTATATCTCTACTGCCATATTTATATGCACGAGGAAGATATTTAAGAACTTCTTTTATCGCAGTTAAATTAATAGCATCAATAAATGGATTACCCCAATTTGATACATAACTACCAATTGCATGTGCAAGAGCGTCTAATCCAGTTCCCTTTGTTAAATTTGGAGGCATATCTTTTACAAAATCGGTGTCCAAAATAGCAAAATCTGGTACTAACTCTGCACTCATGATTTCTAGTTTTTTTGGGGGATCTCTATTAGTATCCGTTAATACTGCTGCTTGAGTAGCTTCAGAACCGGTTCCAGAAGTAGTAGGAATCGCTATGAAATACTTCAATTTTTTTCGTAATCCTAAAGCTGTAAAAATAGGTAAGATTAAAAATAAATTCTGGTCTGGTTTTTCATACTTTACCATAATAATTTTTGCAGCATCAATAACACTTCCACCTCCAATAGCGATTATAACTGTTGGTTTGAATTCTTCGCAAACTCTAGTACCTTCTTCAATAGTAGATAGTGGAACTTCAGGCTCAACATTAGACCATATTTTATACTCCATTTCAATTAAATCTAACATATCAGTAACTTTTTTGGAATATTTCTTAGTGAATTGGTCTGTAATTATGAAGGCTCTCCTTTCATTAGCTTCTAGCATAGAGGCTAAGTGTCCTGAAACTGATAGCAGAGCTGCTGTTCCTTGATATATTTTGGGAGAAAAGAAATTAGATGTTATTCCTCTTACTGCTCTTCCGCCCATTAATCCCATCATATCTTTAATTAACTGGGTTTCATACCATGCTGGTTGTTTAGACATAATCTTATAATAGTTCTTTTAAATAATTTTTTAATTTAATTAAAATAGTAAATACCCTAAGTTCCTCTAATATAAAAATTATTATAAGTACTGAATTTAATCTTAATTAAATTATTTTCGAATGTAAAAAATTTGTACTATTTCACTTGAAACCAAGGTTTTAAAGTCATGACAGTCAGATTGGATAAAAATGAGATGTATAAACCACCTCCAGGTAAAATTGTTGAGTATATAAAAAGGAGTATAAATGAAATTAATCGATATACTCCGCAAGAAGAAGTAAATAGATTACTTAAGCAATTAGCGTTATATACAAAATCACCAATAGAATCGATTATATTAAGTTCAGGTTCAGATTTATTGATAAAGGAATTCATTTTTCTTTTTTCAAATAACAGACAAATCATAATTGCAGAGCCAACATTCGTAGTAATAAATAATGCAGCTCAAAATACTGAATCTTCTCTTGTTAAACTCAGATTGCATGAACCAGATTTTAAATTATCATTAGAACCACTAATGAATGAATTAGATAAACCATCTTTATTAGTATTTGATAATCCTAATAATCCTACCGGAAGATTAATTATTGATAGAGCTCAAATTGAAAGATTATTACAATTTGATGATATAATTTTAATGATTGATGAAGCATATTTTGAGTTCTCAAAAGTAAGTTTTGTTAATTTAATTGAAAAATATCCGAATATAGCAATTGTACGAACATTAAGTAAATCTTTTGGATTAGCAGGTTCTGGAATTGGATATTTAATAGCAGGTGATTTAATTCGGAAAAAATTTCAAGGATTAGATATAATGCTTCCTTATCCCAGTGTTATTGCTGGAATAAATGCCTTAAGGCATCAAGATTATATGATAGATTACGTTAATGAAGTTCAAAATGAAAAAAAGAGAATTACCAAATACTTATCGGAATTGAATATTACTTGTTTTCCGAGCTATGCGAATTTTGTATTGGTAAAAACGACAAAGCCGCATATATCACAAATTTTAGCAAAACATGGAATTTTAGTGCATGATGTTTCCAATCAACTAAGTTCTGAGTTTATACGAGTTACAATTGGTTCTAAAGAAGAAAATGATTACTTTTTGCGAGCTATTGAGAAAATTTTAGTCTAAATAATAAATTATCAAAACATTATAGTAATTAATTTATATTAATTTCATATTTCTTAATGGTATTAAGTTCATTTAGATTAATAACTTAGTTTGATGATTAAAAGATGGTTGATGAGATAAAAATAATCGCGATTATCGGAGCGGGATTTATGGGAAAACAAATAATTGAAAGATTAGCAATTTATAATTACAAAATTCATGTTTTTGATATAAATCCTGAAGATCTTGATATTTTCATTAGAAGACTAACAAGAAAAATGAAGATTAAAGGAATATTTTCTGAAATTACGCTTCATAGTACACTTTCTGATGCTGTAAAAAGTGTTGATCTCATAATTGAAGCAATACCCGAAAAATTAGAATTAAAAAAAGATATATTTTCAAAGATAGATAAAATAGCCCCTCCTCATGCTATTATAGCTACTAATAGTTCATCGATTCCAATTTCGAAGATTGAAGATGCAGTGAAGCGAAAAGATAAAGTGTTAAACATTCATTTTTATAGTCTCATTCTTCATCCAATGGCTGATATAATGAGAGGTTCCGAAACTAGTGATAATACATTTGAGAAAAGTAAAAAATGGCTTGAAAACATTGAAATTATTCCTCTTGTTGTTAAGAAAGAATGTTTTGGATTTGTATTTAATCGAATATGGCGGGCAATAAAAAAAGAATGTTTGAAGATTTGGGCTGGAGGTCATGCTGATATTGAAACAGTCGATCAAGCGTGGAAAATATTCACAGGTATGGGTTTTGGTCCATTTAAATTAATGGATAATGTTGGTCTCGATGTAGTTTATGACATTGAAATGTCTTATTATTATGAGAGTGGAGATCCAAATGATAAACCACCAGATGCTCTTAAAGATATGGTAGATTCAGGGCAATTAGGTCGAAAAAGTGGAAAAGGTTTTTACCAATATTAAATTAAGTAAAATTATATTTCAATGCCTAATTGTAAAAAGTAATTGAAATTATTTTGAATTTTTACAAAAAAACAAGTAAATATATATGCCAGAAAAGAATAGAAGAGAAGTTGATAGAATCAAAGAACTAGAGAGCATTAATTTAGCAAGGGATGAAATAAGAGATCTTGCTATTGACACGAAAAAAGAAGTTGAAAGAGATAATGATTTATTAGCTGAACAGATAAATAAAGAACTAGTTAATAAGGGAATAAAATCTATAGATGTTGTTGGAGCTATTGGAGCCGGTAAAACAGCAATCTTAGAAAAAATAGTAGAATACCTTTCTGGTAAATATCGAACCTTAGTAATATGCGGTGATATAACAACTCGTGTTGATGCTAATCGAATTGAAAAACATAATGTAGAGACAATTCAAATTAACACTGGGAGAGGATGTGCTTTAAATGCCTATCATATTCATCAAATTCTTAATAATAAAGATTTAGACAATTACGATTTAATTTTTATTGAAAATGTTGGTAACCTAATTTGTCCTTCTGATTTCAAATTGGGAACTGATAAAAGAATCACTGTCGTTTCAATAACAGAAGGGGAATGGGTGATAGAAAAACATCCAATGCTATTTAAAATGTCTAATATCGCTGTGATTAATAAGATTGATCTTGCTGAGAGATTAGGAACCAATATCGACAAGATGGTTAATGATGCTAAAAGTATTAATCCAAATATTGAAGTAATACTAACTAGCGCTAAAAATGGTAAAAATATAGAAAAACTTATTGAAAAATTGGAATTATAAATGAGTGAAAATGAAGGAATTGTTAAAACAATTAGATGATTTAATCAGTAAAGAAGAAGTTAATGTAGAAAAAATACAAGAATTAAAGAAAGAATTATTAAAAACTCACATTAGAGGATTAAAAATAGATAACTATATAGGGGATTACCCTACTTTTATGGAACCTGTCATTCTTGGAGATGCTGTCAAAATTGGTGATGATGTACTCATTGGACCAGATGTATATATCGGTAATAACTCAGAAATTGGGGATTATGTAGAAATTTCTAATTCTATAATATTTGATAATGTGAAGATTGGAGATAATTTTAAACTAGATAATTGTTTAATTGCAAAAAATAGTAAATTTGATTTTAATAATTTTAAAGGAAACAACTGTATTCTAAAAGGAATTGCTAAATCTAAGAATGAGCTACAAATTATTTCCATATAAGTTGAGATAAATTTTCCAGTAAATAATATCATCCATAAATTTTTGGTTTTTTTGCTATAAATAATCCTGTTATTCCCTTAATTTTGAATTTAGACTTTTTTTCAATAATTGTTAAGAGAGAATTTTTAATTTCAGATTTCATTCCTTCAAATTTATGATAATGTTCCACTGGAAACAAAGTTTCAATATATCTTATTAATGGGTCCACAGATTTAACATGCAAATAATTGATATATTCAAAAAACTCAACTTTTTCAAAAAAAGGATTTAAGACTTCTCTTCCAGTTTCATTCCTAAATTCACTAAAAAAATTCATCATTTCTTCTGGATATAATCCAAACTCAGAAAGAAAATCCTTTAATTCTTGAATGTGTTGATAACTAATAGTTGTAGCAATAAATCTACCATCTGGTTTTAATACACGGCTTATCGATGTAAGAGCTTTTTTGATAATCGGGACATGATATAACATATGACAGGCTATTACCACATCAAAAACTTGATTAGGATAAGGAATTTCTTCAGCGTTGATAATTTCAAATTTTAAGGGGAGTTTAAGTTGTAAGTTTTCGCGAGCTTTAGTCAACATATTTTTTGAAAAATCGGATAATATAATCAAACAAGTTGAAGGAACATTTTTAAAGTTTTCAAGCCATAATTGCCCTGTTCCGCAACCTAGTTCTAATACTCGTTCATATTCTTGAAGTTGAATTTTTTTAAAAATCCATTTTGGTAGGGATTCTGGGTTTGTTCCGTATGACCAAAGATTCATCCGATTAACTAGCTTTTGATGCGTTTTATACTGTTGCTCCGCATATTCTTTAACAATTTTGCCATTTTTCATATAAGATGAAAAATTAATTTATATATAATAAATTTAGTATTATAGAAGATGGATAATTGATAAATGGAGCTATTTACGAATCATACAATAAAATTATATCACTATACTACATTATATATCGAAATATATAGGATTGATAATAAATTACTTACTAATGTTTATTATGGATTATAAAAAATATATGGATATAAACTTAAAACGGTGGAATGAACTTGTTGGAATTAATGCTAAATCTAAAACTTATGATTTAGATGGATTTAAAGCTGGGAAAACTTCTTTATATCCAATTGAGCTTAAAGAGTTAGGAGATGTTGATGGCAAATCATTATTACATCTTCAGTGTCATTTTGGAATGGATACCCTTTCATGGGCAAGATTAGGTGCTAAAGTCACAGGAATTGATTTCTCAAATAATGCTATTGCTTTAGCAATGGAATTAAGTCGGGAATTAAATATTCCAGCTAAATTTATTGTATCTAATGTATATGATATACCGAATAAGATTAGTGAAAAGTTTGATATAGTTTATACTTCTTATGGTGTACTTTGCTGGTTACCAGATATGAAAAAATGGGCTAAAATTATTAATCATTGCTTAAAGCCTGGTGGTATGTTTTATGTAATCGATAGTCATCCTTTTGGTTTTTTAATTGATGAGAATCAAGAACCCTTTAAAGTTGGTTATAATTATTTCAATTATGATAAACCGATTTATTGGGATGAAGGACCTGCTTATGCAGATCCAACAGCGGAATTAAAACATCAAGCAAGTTATGAATGGTTTCACACATTAGGTGATATTATTAATGCATTAATAAATGTGAATTTAGAAATAGAGTTTCTACATGAATTTCAATTCTGTTATTTTAAATTACATCCAGATATGAAAGAACGAAAGGATGGCTATTGGGAATTTAAAGATTATAAATTTACAGTGCCTATGATCTTTTCAATTAAAGCTCATAAATCAAATTAAAAAATAGAAATGCTATTAAATTTTATGACTCTTATTTTATAAATGTTTTTTCTAAATTATCCCATCCATATGCTAATTCTATATAGTTAGAGCCACCAATATTAAGGATTTGTTGCCCAACATATAGAGCTCCTAATTTTTCATAAAATTGATATGATCTATTTCCTTTCAAAATCCATACAATCATGCTTTTAATTTGACGCTTTAATAGTATGTTTACAACTAATTTCACTAATTCAGTTCCAATCCCTTTACGTTGGTATTCCTTTAAAATATAAATTGCACATAACTCTCCTATATATTTATTTGCTTGAAGTAATGCCAAAAAAGGATTAAAATTTTCTAGTGTTGCAATTATATAACCCACAATTTCTTGATTATTTGTCTCAGCCACATATATTACAGTATTTTGATCTTGCTTTTCAAAACGTTGTTTCCATTTTATTTCTTTTTCTTTATAAGTTAGATTTTGTAGATAATCTTGAGAAATAATTCCTTGATAGGTGGTTTTCCAGGTATCAACTTGAATTTTTGCTAAAGCATCAATATCTGAATTATTAGCTACTCTATAATACATAGTTTAAAATTTTTAAAAAATCACTAGTGGTAGGTATATGGTTAAATTATTAGTATTCATAATTCTCATATTAAATTAAAATTTCAAAATATGTGAACATGTATTATTTTTGACGAACAAGTTTAAATATTGTTCTTTAAGAATGAATATCAATTTATAAATCTAATAAATTTAAATTAAATTGTTTGGAAATAAATTATGAAAAACCTAAAAATGAATATATTCTTGTTATTAGCAATAATTTATATAACACCACTAATGATAATTAGCATTTTTCCTAATTATAACGTAAGAAATATCTATAAATCTAATTTAAATGACGAAAATTTGAGAAAATCATCAGTTTCGGGGAAGTTTCATATTAATAATAACTGGACTGATGTTAAAACAGCGGGTATCTGTACAGGAGAAGGAACAGAGTCAGATCCTTACATTATAGAAAATTTGGTGATAGATGGTGGAGGTTTAGGAAATTGTATACTAATCGAAAATTCTGATGTATTCTTTAAAATTCAATATTGTGTTTTTAACAATACTGGAGATGAATATTATGATGCAGGAGTTAAATTAATTGATGTTGATAACGGACAATTATTAAATAACAATGCTAGTGGTGATGCTTTTGGATTTTATTTAAATAGAAGTAATAATAACATCATCGTAGGAAACAGATTAACAGGTAAAGGTGGATTATACCATGGAATTTGTGAAGGTAATATTATTTACTTAAACAACTTCAACGGTAAACTTATGGATATGTTTATTTTAACAAAAGATGAGTCAAGTTACAGGTTTTATTCTCCCAAAAAAGCAACCTATAAATATGAGGGAAATACATACAAGAAATACCTCGGTAATTATTGGTCGGGTTTCAGCAGGATAAGTGACGACAATGATGATGGAATAGGCGATGAACCACAGATTTATTATGATTCATATGAATTGCTTATCGATAAATATCCCCTGCTTGAACCAATTGAGAATTATGAAATAGTTAAGTTTTCTGGAGATTCTGGAGGAGTTATCCCTAGTTATAACTTATTCTTTCTTATAGGATTGGTAAGTATATCATCAATAGTTATACTTTCTAAACTAAACAAAACCATAAAACAAAATTAAGATAGTTCGCTGTCTTAATTAATATAAAATATTTATTTTTTTTCTAATTTAAAATGATATCTTCATGAAACAGACCTTTCACGTTTAATTCGATATATCCAGGTAATAAATCTTTAATTTAAAATATAGATAATAATATATTAATCTAAGCCTTTTATATCTAATGGTGGTCGAGGAGGTGCTCGACGATATTTAACAGCAGGGTATCCAAGAGTGAAAGTCCCAAGTACATACCCTTTGATTCTCAATATATTAAGTATCTCTTTATTACGAGGAATTGCGCCTTGAACTAATCCAATCCAACAGGTTCCTAAACCGAGACTTTCTGCTGCTAGCATGCCATAAGTTAGAGCAATTCCCGCATCATTAGCTCTTAAACCAACCATAATCGAGTTTTTTTCAACGGATTTATAATATAAAATGATTATATGAGGAGCATTATGAAAAATATTTCTTCCAATAGATTTAAAATATTGAACTGCTTGTTCACCAGATTGAAATCCTAGGTATAAGTATTGAGTTTTTATTACTTCATCACTTAATTGTTGTATTTTTTCTGAATCGGATAAAATTAAATAACACCATAATCTTGCATTAGTCGCACTTGGAGCGTATCTCATTGCTTCAAAAACCCTTACAATTAAATCTTTTGGAACTTTTTTATTTTGATAGTTTCTAATTGAACGTTTTGCTCTAAGGAATTTAAAGAGTTTTTCGTAATCTACTATTGTATCAGGTGAATCTATTCCAGGAAAAGTATCAACATCATTTAAATTGATTAATAGAATCGCATCTTCGGGGCAAATTGCTATACAATGCCCACATAAGTTACAAGTATCCAATCTTTCATTAAAAGCAATATCTCCATTTTTATTTACATAAAAATATCCACGACGACATTCTTGGATACAAAGTTTACATTTTGAACATCTTTCTTGATCAATTCCTACAACTGACATAGATTTTGAATGATCTTAAGATTAAAAAATTTTTCTAAAATAAATTACTAACTTCTTATTTTTAAGATATTAAACAGTTAATAGCCTTAATAATAAAAAAATTATGAAAGATTATTCAGCTTTCTTTATAGTTCCTTTAAAAGACGAAAATTGATTGAAAATTGCTTTAGTATCGCCTTCAATCTTAGCAAAAATGTTAACAGGTGATGCAGCAACAGGTTTATCCCCTTTACTTGCAGGAGTTGGTCCCCAGAATATACAGAATCCTTGACCACTGATCCAATATCCAACATCTCCAACATCACATTCTTTCTGGGAATTTTCAGCAGGTATTGAGACAGGACAATCCCCATATAGTTCTTCACCCCATCGTGATAAGTTTACATCAAATGGAAGAGCATCCCAGATCGCTTGACATGTTTTAGGATTTTTATCAATTAATAACTTTGCTTTTACTTCACCTATTTTTTCGTTTTCAATAATTATATAATCCATCTAATTCTCACAATTCTAAAAATTTTTTAATTTTATTAAAGTATTAATTATTTATATTTCATAAATTATATCCCTTTGTTCTTTAAATAACATTAAATTAATCTCAAAATTTCTTCTCATCGCAAGGGAAATTTTGGTTTCCGCTTTTCCAAATAAGCATTGAATGCTTCTATAACATCTTTGGAACTGCCACTTAAGACTTGTCCTCGGTTTTCTAACTGAATTATTGTTTCTAGGCTGGGAGAATCAAGAGATATATTAATAGCTTGTTTTGTCATCCGTAATCCTAATGGACTTTTTAAGAGCAATTCTTCAGCAACTTCTATAGCTGATTCAAGTAACATATCTTCGTCAACAATTTTAGTTATAAATCCTATTTTTAAGGCTTCTTCAGAATTAAAAAATCTACCAGTATATAGAAGTTCAGTAGCTCTAGACATTCCTATAAGACGAGGGAGAAAATAACTACTAGCCATATCTGAACCTGTTAAACCAATATTTATATATGCAGCATTGAATTTTGCTCCCTTACTAGCTATACGAATATCCGTTGCCAGAGTTAGAGAAAATCCTGCACCCATTGCTGGACCTTGAATCATTGCAATAATTGGTTGGGATATCTTTCTCATTTTTACTATAATTTCTGCGATTCTCCACTGATAATACATGAAGCTTTTAAGCACGTCTGGAGTATTTAAAAAATAGTATTTTTTAAGATGTCCTGGTTTTCTTTTTGATTTCAAGACTGTTGCATCATTAAGATCTTGACCAGCATTAAACGTCTTACCTTCTGATTTCATAATAAGAACTCTACAATCAAGATTAATCATTAACCTATCAAAAAGAGAATGAAGTTCTTCAACCATTTGAAATGAGATAGCGTTAGATTTTTCTGGTCTTTTAAATGTTAGAAATCCAATCCCATTATTTTGTAGTTCAAATTTGATTGTTTCATATTCCATTTCTTATTACCAGAGATGTGATCAAAATTGTTATTCATAACTTACAATTCTTCAAATACTATAAATTTATAATTTAAGTTAAGCATTTTTTTATTTAAACAAATTTAAAAGATATAGTCATATCATCTCTATGAGTATGATTCTCGAAAAAACTGTAGAATTGGTATCACAAATTTATAAAATCCATAAAATAATCCCTCCTAAAGTCACTCAAGTCGTTATTGGATTAGGATATACAGGAGTAGAAGTATCAGCATATGCATATGAACCATTTCTGGGATTGGCATCCACTCTCCAAAGTATTATTCAAAATGTGGATTGTACTAAGATTAATTTTGCAGGAAAACTTACTGACAAACCTTTAAAAGAACTTTTAAGTTGGTCCTACAAAACGCCTAGCTTAGAAAAAATAATTGGGATAGCTACTTTAAACGGAGTATCTCAACATATTTTAAAGATTATAAATCCATATACCACATTGAAAAAGAACCTTTTAGAATTTTTAGAGGTAGAGAATGATACTAAAGTAACATTTATAGGACTAATTAAACCGCTCATTCGAAAGATTAGGAAAAAAACTCAGTTAATTACTCTTGTTGAAGATACTCTTTTGATATCTTCAGAGTTTAAAAACTTTAAATGTAGACATAATATTGAACAATTAGAATATGATGAATTATC
>SMTZ1_10003253_pt1 | contig 30304 bp, 30 predicted proteins | sample DeeMarSWOR136_30_FD_25667 | JGI IMG/M metagenome (IMG submission 25667) | reverse complement strand
TAAAGACAACCTGGACGATACCGCTTCGGTCACGAAGGTGAATAAAGAGCACGCCTCCATGGTCTCTCAAAGCATCGACCCATCCGGCAAGAGTTACTTCCTTTCCCGTATCGGATAAAGTCAGATGCCCACAGGGTGATCGAGCTTGATACTCCATTTCGTATTCCTTTCCTGAATGATCCATTCTTTACGGCAGATAAGAAATAACACTGTCATAAAAATTGATCAATAGAGTATTGGAAAAACAGAGCTATTGTCAGGAGATTCAGTTTTAATACAATTCGTTAAGGGCGAACAATGGGCGGGTCAGGAGTTGTGGTCCTCCATGCCCGTCTGGTACAGTGGTAATTCGTATTAGACGCGACTGATCATCAAGGGTCAGCAGCACACGGCCCGATTCTCTGCCGAGGGTGACGTGAAACCTGTTGTTACTTGAGCCAGTCTTCGATTTCTTCCGCCTGGTACTTTTCCTGGTTGAGGGTGAGATCCATCTTCATGACGAGACTGCCGTGTTTTTTGAATTCGGCGTCGTCTTTCAGCTTCAGATGTCGTTCGTATGAGCTCTTTCCATCTTCCAGGGCTTTTTGCAGGGCGGTGCCGATGCTCCGGCTCTTGTCGATCTCGCCGAGCTTGAGGCGCGGAACGGCACCGTCTTCGGCCACTGTCTCCGCGAATAGGGCCAGGTGTTTCATCTTTTCCATGGCCTGATCCATGAGTTGCCAGCCCCTCATGTCCTCAGTCTGAAAGCTCCATGAATAGCGGATGTGCTGGAGCATCTCGTTGTATTTGGCGGCAAGCTCGGCCTGCAGTTTTTCCATGAATTCCGCCGGGAGTTCATTCTGGCCCGCCGGGACAGGGGCATCGGCATCGGCGGGGCTCAACTTGTCGAGCAGCCGCTGGAAGCGACGGGCATGGATGGCCGACTCCCAGGCCTCCCGGTGGAGTACCCGCTTGATGTGGGGGTCGTCGACCTTATCCGCCTCGCCGTTGTAATGGGGGATAAGTTTTTCTTCGTACTCGACATAGGACGTGAGGATTGTTGCCCGACTGGTCGGGTCAAAGGGGTAGGGAGCGGGCTTGAAGTCTGGTTCGCCGCCGAGTTTGGTGATAATCATGCCGAGCCAGTGCAGATGCCACATCTCCTCCCGCGAGCGCGAGAGCAGGCTGGCGCCCATGACTGTGTCTTCTCCTTCCTGGTAGGCATGCACCAGGTAACGGATGATGGCGGCATGTTCATCGGCAAAATCGCGATTCAGCATTCCAATCAATTCTTTGGTATCCATGAATATCCTCCTGTGAATGATCAGGTTTTGATAAAAGTTAAAATGGCCTAAATAGTATGATTGTCACAAAAAGCGACGTCCAGAAGATTTCTGGATATCGGACTTAGTTTACCGGAAAACAGATTGCATGTTCAATAACTCATCGCCGATTCTGCCATCCACTGGGTCTTCCTGGCTTTTGAGACGTCTTTCAGTTTAGTAAGGTCTCCGGAAATGAGGGCCTCTTTTTTGGCGCGGGACCATCGTTTGATTTAAGTTTCGCGTCTGTGGGCGTCAGAAAAAGCCTTAAATTCCTCCGTGTAAGCGATACCAACGGGGGGGATCGAATCTTGTGGTTCGAGAAGCCTTACCGGAAGAAAGATCTTTGTAGCGCTGATCAAGATCTGTAGTTGCGCCGATGTAGAGAGCGCCAGATTTGAGTCGGAGGATTTAGAGCCGACCAGGCATCATTCATAATTTCTGGTCTCTCGACACGCTCGAGACCATTTCTCCGCAAAGAAAATATCTGGCGTAAGGCTTGAGCAAGAAAGGTGGCTCCCCGGGCAGGACTCGAACCTGCAACCTGATGGTTAACAGCCATCCGCTACTACCAATTGAGCTACCGGGGAACTCTTTTCATACTTGTTCCAACAAGAATTAGTATAATTCAATTGGTGGAAATATCAAGGGTAAAAAGTCTTTTGAATGTCTCACGCGAACTGTCGGCAAGAGTTCTTGGAATGTGTATGTGCGCTCATCAAAGTTTTCTGATAGGGTCAAATCCCCTTCCGATCACCTCCATGGTTTCGTTGATGACAATGAAGGCCTTCGGGTCGATGGAGGAGATCAGGTCCTTCAAACGGGCCAGCTCAAAAAGGGGTACTACGCAGTACATCACCCTCAGTGGGGTATGAGTGTAGGCACCCTCGCCTTTGAAGAACGTTGCCCCTCGATGGAGCTTATCCAGAACATCCTTGGCAATTTCCGATGATTTTTCGGAGATAATGAAGACGTTTCTCCGTTCATTAAATCCGGTAAGGATCCGATCCGTGACCGAGCCGGACACATACACGTAGATAATTGAATAGAGTGAAGCCTCGAGGTTGATGAGAAGGGCCCCCAAGATGAGGGGGATGGCGTTCAACGCGTAGGAGACCATCCCAACCCTAACGGAGAGATATCTGTTGAGAACCATGGCGATGATACCCGTTCCGCCGCCTGACCCTCCAACCCGGAAGACCAGACCGGTGCCGACCCCTGAGATAACTCCCGCAAAAAGCGTTGCCAGGAGCGGGTTATCGATGGGGATGTGGAGCCATGTGGTCACCGTGAGGAAAAAGGAAAAAGAGAGCATTCCCAGAAGGCTGAGGGCGAAGAACTTTCCCGAGATCATTGCCCATCCTACTGCGAATATAGGGATGTTCATGAGAAAAACCATCAATCCCACGGGGAGAAATCGAAAGAGATAATGGATCACCAGGGCAAAGCCTGAAACCCCTCCGCCCAAAAACTGATGGTGGATGAGTATGCCGTTGATAGCTAAAGACCATATGAGCCCGCCGGCGGCGACTGAAGGATAGGTTATCCATAAATCTTTTTTGCCCAGGGCCCGTTTCAACCTCTCCATCAGTTTTGTTATTCTTCTCATGAATCCCTCCTGTCCAATGATGATCATCCACTCACTTCTTATTATGTAAAGAGCCCAGCACATTGTGCTGGGCTCTTTGATTGTAACTTTTCCTCTCATTTCCTTCAACCCTCGGAGGGGGAATTGGGAAATGGAAGGGTCGCATTCGATTCGTCATAGCGCAGTTCGATAAAAAGGCTTGACAAGAAAAAGGTACTTGTAATAAAATGCACAAAATCTTTATCAACGGCTTAACTACCGGTAACTATTAAAAAATAACATTTATTGAAGAGGAGACCCTATGGATTTTTCACTCACCGAGGAGCAGGAATTTTCACGGAAGGCGGCCAAGGATTTCGCCGAGAAGAAGATCGCGCCGACCATGGAAGAGGACGAAAAGGAGCACCGATTCCGCCCTGAGATCGTGAAGGAGATGGCCAAGCTGGGCTTCTTCGGGTGTATTGCGCCGGAGAAGTATGGGGGGAATGAGCTCGGGGCATTGAACGCCACGGTGATGACCGAGGAGATTGCCAAGGTTTCCCCCTCATACGGTCTGCCCTTCAACCTTCAGATTTTTGGGCCCCAGACGGTGCTTTTGAATTGGGGGACCGAGGAACAGCGGGAGAAATACCTACGCGGGTTCATCAACGCTGATACCATGGGATGCTTTGCCATCACCGAGGCGGATACGGGTTCCGATGTGGCCAGCATGAAGACGACGGCGGTGGAGACCGATGATGGATGGGTCCTGAACGGCTCGAAGATGTGGATTTCAGGAGTGCCCGTTGCGGATGCTGGGATTATTTTTGCCTCCACCGACAGGGAACTGAAGCATAGGGGTATCTCCTGTTTTATCGTGGATATGCATACCCCTGGGATTACGCAAAATGCGATAGAGACCAAATTAGGGCTGTATTGTGCCCCCACAGGGGAGATCATCTTTGAAGATGCAAAAATTCCCAAGGATGCCCTGATCGGGGAAAAGAACGGGGGATTTAAAATCTGCATGAATATGCTGGACTCCACCAGGCTCTCCTCCGCGGTCCGGGCCATAGGCGTCGGCGCCGCATGTATCGAACACTCAGCCAAATATGCCAACGAGCGGGAACAGTTCGGACAGCCCATCGGCGAATTCCAGATGATTCAGGAGCAGATTGCGACGATGGTTGTCGAACATGAGGCGGCAAAGCTCTTGGTCTATCGAGCGGCATGGATGAGGGACCAGGGAGTGCGAAATACCCTGCAGGTTTCCCTGGCGAAGTATTTCGCCGCAGAGGCTGCAGTGGCGGCAGCCAATACGGCGGTCAAAATCTTCGGTTCCTATGGATTTTCGACGGAATACCCGGTTGAACGGCTCTTGAGGGATTCCAAATCGTATCAGATCGTGGAGGGGACCAGTAACATTCAAAAGTTTATCATCGCCGGCTATGCCTTAGGGAAAAGGAAGGACAAGTAATCTAACGTTCGGGGAACAGGTTTTGTGGAGGGTAAGAGCGGGATTCACTGTGAAACATTAGCGAAATCAGGAGGTGGAAAATGGCGACGGAAGTAACGGTACCCATGGTCGGAAAGATTATATCGGTCCAGGTCAAGGTCGGAGATCAGGTGAACGAAAACGACCAGATCGCCACCCTGGAGGCGATGAAGATGGAGATGCCAGTGGTGGCCCCGGTAGGCGGGGTGGTAAAGGAGATCAAGGTCGAGGCCGGTCAGGAGATTGATGCCGAAACCGTCATTGCCATCATTGAATGAGGGATTTGCCCCCCCTTTTTCGATTTACACAATATGGAAAAACCAGTATGAGCCCTGTTAGGTGGCTACTCGATTCGTTTCCGAAGTAAAGGTATGCTTAAAAAGCTTGACAGGGTTTTTTTTGTTGGATAGACTTGTTATAAATTGCACAAGCTCTATAAATTCCTCAATTCAGCGCCGTTCAAACTTCACCCGTAGACCTGAAATAGCCCTTACTATCGAGCAACGCATTGGTTAAGGAGGAAGAGGATAATGATCGAGATGTTCCAGGAGTGGTACGATAACTGGCATGAGTATGCGAAGGATTGGAAGGAGAGAACGGCGGGAAAGGTGGTCGGCTTCATCCTGGGAGACGCCAGCGGATGGGAATATGGCGTCCCGAATACGGTGGGTTGGATCGGCACCATAGGGGTGCATCCCGACTACCAGAAGCGCGGGATTGCCAGGGCCCTGTTGATGGAGATGATCGGCAATCTAAAAAAGGTAGGCGTAGACACCATTTACACCTTCGTCAATTGGCGGGACTGGGGCCTCCTGCAGTTCTTCGATGCCATGGGATTTCAGCGAGGGGATATGATCAATTTGGAGCTCAAGATTTGAACCGGGAAGAGGGGAGTAGAGGGAGATGAGGTTGGAAGGGGAAAAGGCCGTTGTTACCGGAGGCGGAAGGGGGGTGGGCAGGGCCGTCAGTTTGGCCTTTGGAAGGGAAGGCGCGGATCTGGTCATCAACTACGTGAGGAATGAAGGGGCGGCAAAGGAGGTGGTTTCGGAGTTGAAGGAGATGGGCCGCGATGCCTTGATGGTTAAGGCGGATGTGGCCCGGAAGGAGGATGCTGAGCGAATCATCAGGGCGTGTTTGGAGCGGTTCGGGAGGATAGATATCCTGGTGAACAACGCAGGAATTTCCAATCCGGCGATGCTCCATAAGATGACCGAGGAGCAATGGGATGAGGTGGTTGATATTCATCTGAAGGGGGCATTCCTTTGCACGCAGGCAGCCAGCCGCCATTTCATGGAGCAGGGCTACGGGAAGATCATCAACGTCACCTCGGTAGCGGGAATTGTTGGGACAACGGGTCAAATCAATTATGCCGCAGCGAAGGGGGGATTAATTTCCTTCACCAAGTCCTGTGCACGGGAATTGGCCCGGTATCATGTGACGGCAAACATCATTTCCCTGGGAATCGTCTTCACCGATATGACCAAGAAACTCCAGGAGGATCCCAAGTTGCGAGAGATTTACCTAAGGCGGATTTTGCTCAACAGGTACGCGGAACCCGAGGACATTGCCCCAGCTTTCGTCTTCCTCGCATCGGATGAGTCCAACTACATCACTGGGCAGCTCCTGTGTGTAGACGGGGGTTATGGGTTAACCTAGGTGAAGTGTCCGTCACGTGAGGGGAGAAAAAGGGGAAAATCAACGGGGAAAAGGGAGGTGAACAATGGCCGACATACCAAAACAGATCGAAACATGGCAGATGGTCCAGCCTTGGGCCAAGGACAGGGAAACGGGAGAGGTCACCGAAGGTAGGCTAGAGAGGACCAGTATTCCCGTTCCGGAACTCCAAGAGGGTGAGGTTCTGGTTGACATAGCTGGCTGTGGTGTCTGTCATACGGACCTTGGATATTTCTACGATGGCGTTCCCACGGTCACCAAGCCCCCCCTAACCTTGGGCCACGAGATCAGCGGGACGGTGATCGCGGGAAAAGGTGATATGGTCGGGAAGGAGGTAATCATCCCGGCGGTTATGCCCTGTAATCGATGTCCCATTTGTGCCCAGGGGAGGGGAAATCGATGTCTGGCTCAAAAGATGCCCGGCAACAGCCTGGGGAATATGGGGGGCTTTTCATCGCATATCGTCGTCCCCGCGGAGGATTTGTGTGTGGTAGAAGAGCGTGGTGGAATTCCCCTTTCCCACCTGGCGGTCATCGCCGATGCGGCCACAACACCCTACCAGGCCGCCGTGAGGGCAGACTTGAAAGAAGGGGACCTGGCCGTGATCGTCGGGGTGACGGGAGGAGTCGGCGTTTACATGGCTCAGGTGGCCAAGGCCCTCGGGGCAAAGACGGTGATAGGGATAGCCCGGAACCCGGAGAAATTGGAACGAGCGTTGAAATATGGCGTCGATTTCACCATCAATTCAACCGACAAGGGCCCCAAGGACGTCCAGGGTGAATTCCGCGAGATCTGTAAAGGCAATGGCTTGCCCCACAACTACGGGTGGAAGATCTTCGAGATCACCGGAACGGCGGCAGGTCAGGAGATCGCCTTGACGTTGCTTTCCTTCATCGGAAAGCTGGTGGTCATCGGCTTTGGTATGCAGAAAAACGAATACTCCATTTCCCGACTCATGGCCTTCGATGCCGATATCATCGGAACGTGGGGCTGCCTGCCCAAATACTATCCTATCGTTTTGGAGATGGTCCTGAGGGGACAGGTTCAAATCGAGCCCTTCTTGGAGACCCGTCCCATGAGCCAGATTCAGGGGGTTTTTCGGGACCAGCACGAGGGCAAATTTGTGAGACGCATCGTGCTCACCCCTGATTTCTGATGTATCGGTGAGGATGGTTTTGGAGTCCATTTCATGAGGAGGAAAAAAACCTTCCAACGGAGAGAGGAAAGGAGGTTGAGAGATGGCTTTGGATTGGCTAGTGAGGGACAATGAGCCCAAGGATCATAACCTTTTTGACGAACAATTCTTCGGCACGGAGCCCCCGTGCACCATGTTTGAGAAGAAACCCTTGCTCGATCCCAAGGGCAATGAGGTAGAGGGGCTCTATACCGCATGGATCACCCTGAACAACCCTACACAGTATAATTCCTATACGACCCAGATGGTGAAAGGGGTGATTGCGGGTTTCCACAGGGCCTCCATGGACAAAACGGTTGTGGCTACCATCTTCACAGCCGTGGGGGATCGGGCCTTCTGCACGGGTGGGAATACGAAGGAATATGCGGAGTACTACACCCTTAGGCCCAAGGACTATGCTGACTATATGGATCTCTTTTCCAACATGGTGGACGGGATCATCAAATGCCGCACCCCGGTGATCTGCCGATGTAACGGGATGAGGATTGCCGGTGGGCAAGAGATCGGACAGGCCTGCGACCTCACCGTCGCCGCCGACACAGCGGCCTTCGGCCAGGCGGGGACAAGGGTTGGATCGACTCCTGACGGGGGATCGAGCGACTTCTTGCCGTGGAATTTGACTATGGAACAGGCCATGTGGAACTGTATCTCGAATGTCCCTTGGAGCGCCTACAAGATGGAAAGGTTGGGCCTGATCACCAAGGCCGTCCCCATCAAGAAGGACAAGGACGGAAAGTGGGTGAGGGATCCCAGGGTGGTCACTGACAGATACGTCGATGACGGTGAAATTATCTACGGGGAGTACAAGACAGGGGAGGAGGCAAAAAAGGCCACGGAGATGCTGAAGGCCCTGGAAACGGATTTTTCCGTTCTGGATAGCACCATTAACAATATGACGTGGACCTTTGCCAACGTCATGCCCCTGTGTCTCATGAAGACCATTGAGACTATACGGATTAAGAAGAAGTTCTGGTGGGATAATACGAAGGTCCATGCGATGTACTGGCTGGCCGCCAACATGAACATGGAGGCATGGCTCGGATTTAACACCTTCAACACCCAGAAGGAAACGGGCTCCAGCACCATCGATTTCCTCGAATACCGGAGGCAGATTGCCAAGGGACATATCTACGACGAAGAGCTGGCGGAGATGGTGATGCCCAAGCCAAAGTGAGTCCCATATCGAGGGGTGGAGCATTTTTTCACCTGTGGAATCATAGCGGGGGAGATGGTAGTAAGGAGCCCAGGCGGTGCCCTGGGCTTCTTTGTTCGCTGAATCGTGGGAGGTTTTCGAGGATTCTCGGGAAAGGGCTGGTGAGCGTTGAGGAGGGGATGAGAGATCTCGGAAAAGTCGCTCCTCGCTGCTCAAAATATTTTTTCGACCATTCTAAATTTCACTTAACTGACAATTGGAATACTGGAATAACGGGTTCATGGATAGGTATTACCCTGAAAGAGGTTGGAGGAGCGTCCGCCTGCGGCGAACTTGAGGCTGAAGGCCAAGAATTCTTTGCCTCTTGCCTCAGCGAAGCGATCCTCAAGCGAAGCGCTCCTGAACCGAAAGGACCACTTTCTCAGCTCTTGATACCCAATATTCCAACGTTCCATTGTTCCATAGGGTTTAACTCGCAATCCGAGCTCCTTTTCCGAGTTTTTTGAGACCCCGACGAAAACCATTGACATGACACGGTGGTTTCATTATAAAGTTCACAGGTCCTTGGAGAGGTGATGAACGATGTCCTTTCGGCACATTAAAACGGAACTGGCCGACGGCGTGGGAACGATTACCCTAAACCGGCCCCCGGTGAACATCCTCAACATCGAAATGATGGAGGAAATTAACCGGGCCCTTCGCGATTTCAAGGGAGAAGAGGGACTGAAGGTTCTCCTTTTTCGGGCTGAGGGCAAAGCCTTCTCAGCGGGGGTAGATGTGGGGGAACACGTGGGGGACATGGTGAAGACGATGATCGATGCCTTTCACGGGATGTTTAGACTCATGGACGAGCTCCAAACCCCTTCCATCGCGTTGGTGAACGGTTCAGCCCTGGGAGGCGGCTGTGAGCTTGCCCTCTACTGTGACATGGTCCTTGCCACCGAGAAGAGCACATTCGGTCAACCCGAGATTATGGTTGGGGTTTTCCCTCCCATAGCTGCCCTCATCCTCCCCAGGATCATCGGGAGGAAGAAGGCCATGGAACTCATTCTCTCGGGAAAGACCATCGGTGCACGTGAGGCCCTGGAGATGGGGTTGATCAACAGGGTCATCTCGGAGGATTTCCTGGAAGAAGAAGTTAAGGGATTTGTCGGTGAATTCGCCCGGCATAGCGCCGCTGTCTTGAGGCTAACGAAGAAGGCCACCAGAGAAGGGTTATGTGATGATGTTGAGGATGGTCTGAGGCGAATTGAGAGGATCTACCTGGAGGAGTTGATGAAAACCGGGGATGCTACCGAAGGTCTGAAGGCCTTCCTGGAGAAACGAAAACCCGATTGGAGGGATAGGTAAAGTGCTTCGGGGTTCATCACCCCTCAGCAGGTTGAGATTAAGAGGTTGGAGGGGGAAGGCTGAGGCTAAGGTTGAGGTTGAGGTTAAGGTTAAGGCGGGGGTTGTTGTGCAGCACTCCATCTTTCTCAACCTTAGCCTTGACCTTAACCTGACCTCTTAGGTGAACCTCGTATTCCGCTTCCATAGTGATGGTTGCCGGAAATTCCTTACTGTTCGCTCCAGGGATTCGGGCAACAATCCCAGTACCTTTGGCACCATTTTTCGATTACTATTAGGGGTAAAGTTTTATCCCAAAGGAGTTGAGGCGATGTCCGATTTAGAAAAGAAACGGGAAGAACTTGAGGAAAGGGCACGGGAGGTGGCCACGGAATTAGTGGCCCCGAGGGCGGCTGACATTGATGCTCAGGGGGATATTCCCCCCGAGCTCGTTGAGGTTTTTGCCGAGGAGGGCTTTCTATCCATAATGCTCCCGGAGCAATATGGTGGCATGAATGGGAGCATTACCTGTTTGTGCACCGTCGTGGAGGAACTCGCCCGGGTTTGTGGTTCCTCATCGCTGGTCGTCCTTAGTCATGCCGTGGGAACGATGCCCGTTGTCGTCGGTGGGAATATCGGTCAAAAGAGACGATGGTACGAGTCGATATCGAGGGAAGCCAAGCTGGCGGGTATAGCCCTGACGGAGCCAGATTCGGGCTCCGATGCCGCCTCCATAAGGACCAAGGCCATCCTCCAAGGAGATTACTATGTCCTCAATGGGAGGAAGTGTTTTATCACCAACGGGGGGATCGCCGAATTTTACTCCCTCTTCGCCACCACCGATCCCCAGCAGCGGATGGGGGGCATTACCGCCTTCGTAGTGGATAAGGAAACGGAGGGATTTTCCATCGGCAAGAAGGAAAATAAGATGGGGATGAGGGGTTCTGCAACGACGGAGCTCATACTGGAGAACGCCAAGGTCCCCAAGGGCAACCTCCTGGGATTCGAGGGGCGGGGGTGGCGGATCGCGATGAGGACGCTCAATATGTCTCGGCCTGCCATTGGAGCCCAGGCCGTTGGCATTGCCCAGGGGGCACTCGACTGTACATTGGATTTCGCCCGGGAGAAGATCCGCTTCGAGAGGCCTTTCACCCGTTATCAGGGAATACAATTCATGATAGCTGATATGGATACTCAGGTTGAGGCGGCCAGGGCGTTAGTTTATAAGACGGCTTCCATGATCGACGAAGGGGTTAAAGGGGTGAGCGTGGAGAAATTCTCCTCCATGGCGAAGTACTTCCCCTCGGATGTGGCCATGAAGGTTACCACAGAAGCCGTTCAAATCATGGAGGAGCACGGGTTAACCCGGGAGTCTCCCGTTGAACGAATGATGCGGGATGCCAAGGTTACACAGATCTACGAGGGGACGAACCAGGTGCAGAGACTGGTGGTTGCCCACGCTATCTTGTGAGCGTGGGTTAGCCTCCAGCCAGTAGGATCATGAAGATGAGGGTATCGCCCTCATCGAGGGTCGTATCGTGTTGATCGGAGGGGATCCACTTCTCCCCGTTGAGGGCGATTTGGATCATGGGATCAAAGGCCCCCTTTTCGCCATAAAGGACTTTCCGGATTCTTGCCCCATATTTGCGAGTGAGCTCCTCGAGGAGGTCCTTAACGGTTTTGCCCGGAATGTCGAGCTCGAACTTCTTCCTCCCGATTACATCGGATAACATCGGGACTCCAACGATTTCGACTCTCACCTTCATTTCCTAACTTCTCTCCCAATTCAAGATTCACCTGCGGTCAGGCTGAACGGACACGAATCACGATCACGAACCAGAGAATCAATGACAAAGTTCAAATGTCAAATGACAAATATCTGATGACGGACACCGAGTAACGCTTCACTGGCACGGTCGATTGGTCACGTCCCACGGACACGAAACACGGTCACGGTGGACGCTTCTACCCGGCGTACTTTCGCATCAGCTCCGAAAAGCGGCTTCCCGCTTCCCGCTTTCGCTTGAGGTTGGCACTGCTCGCCTCCACGTAGTCGATGGCCTTCATATCACAGAAGCTCGCACAGTAAGGGTCGCCATCACACAGATCACATTTGAAGACCTTCTTCTCCTTGGGATCGTAGCCCACGGCCCCGAATGGGCATGCGGTCATGCACATCCTGCACCCGATGCAGAGATCATAGTCGACCACGACCCGATTGAGCTCTTCATCCCGGGAGATGGCGTCCTTCGGACAGACAGCCATACAGGGGGCGTCCTGACATTGTTGGCAGACCATGGGGAGGTAGAAACCCTCCATGTCCCACTTCATGACACTCACCCTGGATTTTGATGGATTACTGACCCGGGTATGTTTCACGGAGCAGACCAACTCGCAGAGCCTACAGCCGGTGCACTTTTCATGATCGACAACGAGCATTTTTTCCATGATCTTTCCTCCCCGAAATCCGTGTCCGTGAGCGGTGTCCTCCCTGCGTTGCGAACACGGACTACGGACACGAATCACGTCTTCTACAGTTGATGGGATGGTTCCTTTTCGATCCCCATTTTTTTGAGAAACTCCGGCGTAGGGACCCCGTTTTCATCCCATTCATGGAGCCGGTAGTATTCGTCCAGCATCCCCTTGAACTTCTTCCTGTCGATGGATTTGCCGCGGACTACGGGGAGTCCCGCCCTGGTCTTCTCATCGAAGTATCGATCCACCAACCAATCGTCGTTTCGGGTAAACCCCTCCCGGATATTGAAGAGCCGCTCCATGGTGTAGGCCCGATTGGCCACATTCCAGATTTCCAACGGGGTGAACTCCAAGCCGGTATTGAGGTAGATCAATTTGGCGAACTCCGGAAAGGTTGGATGGTTGGGGCTCAGGAAAACCGTGTGATATTTGCATATACCGGTGCAGTCAACGGCCATGTAGTTCATCTCCTGCCAGAAGACAATCCGGGGTTTGCCCTCGTATTTTGTGTAGTCGTTGGTCAGGGGGCCGTCATAGCCATCCGGCTGCCGATAGACCCGATCCAATACCTCCATGGGAAGATTATAGAGGTCGATGGCCGGGCGACTCCTGAGGTGATCCGAGCCCCTCGTCCCCGTGGCAATGCCCAGGGCGAGGCTGGGGGTGGGCCTTTCGTCGGAGTGGAGGTTGCTCATTCCCTTGACGTGGATCAGGTATTTCTCCGATCCTTTTCCGATTCTCTCGGCGGCCCTGAGGGGCCCCTCGGCCAGAATATCCCCGATTCCCTCCCGCCTGGCGGTGCAATGGATCAATTCCATAACGGCCTCGTCGTTCCCCCAGGTCAACTTCAATCCGTTCGTATCCTTATCAGTGAGAATCCCCTTCTCATACAGTTCGAAGGCCCATGCCATCATGGAACCGATCTCAAGGGTATCCAGGCCGTAGTCATTTACCAGGTGATTGGCCACGAGGATTGTGTTCATGTTGTTACAGCCCACCTCGGCCCCGAAGGCACCCTGGCTCGTATATTCCGGCCCCTGGGTGTACGTGCCCGCATAGGGGCCTTCTTTAATGACATATCGGTGTCGGCAGTGGACCTGGCACCCGAAACAGCCGTCGAAGCCGATGGAGACCTTATCGATGTTCTCGCATTCGATATCCTCTCCCCCCACGAGCTGATTGAGCTGGAAGTTACGGGTACGAAGGAGCCCCGTCGTGTTGGTCACACCGTAGATGAACATGGTTCCCCAGCGCTGCATGATCTGGGAGACCTTCGTGGAGATGACCTGATCGATGATCTTTCGGTTATAGTTCAGGGCCTCTTCGGGGTGTGCAATCTCGATGTCCATCGTCCCCCGTGCTGCAACTGCCTTGAGGTTCTTCGAGCCGAGAATCGCCCCCATCCCCGAACGGCCCCCGGAATTTTTGTGGCCCGTCATCACATTGGCGAACCGAACGAGCCTTTCGCCCCCAGGGCCGATGCACAGACATTGAATCTCCTCGTCCCTCAGCTCTTTTCGGATGATATCCTGCGTATCGTATATTCCCGTCCCCCAAACGTTCTTGGCATCGCGAATCTCAATTTCTCCGTTATTGATCCAGATATAAACGGGGTCCTTTGCCTTTCCCTTTATGACCAGGTGGTCGAAGCCGGCCCATCTCAGCTCCGGAGCGAAGAAACCCCCCATATTTGCTGATCCCACGCCGCCGGTCAGGGGGGATTTGCCCATGACATGGGTTCGGGCGGAAGCCGAGGCAAGGGTTCCCACCAGGATTCCCGCGCTGATAATGGCCACATTGTCCGGGCCCAAAGGATCGATATTCCCTTTGGTGTGGTTGTAAAGCAGGTATGCGTCCAATCCCCGTCCCCCGATCCATTTCCTACGGATTTCGATGGGGACAGGTTTCGTCTCGATCTCACCCGTAGTCAGGTCGATATAGGCGATTTTACGGTTCAAAGCCATGAAACACCTCCTGGTTTCTCATGAATACCCTGTGCTCCATTCTCTCTGGAAACATAATCCATATGTCAATCCGGCTTGGGATATTTCTCCCAGACCGGCCCCCTCACCTTGGCCGTCCTGGGGAAGGGCCAGGAGATACGCCACTCCATGCCGCATTTCGGGCATGCTGCCCTATCCACGCCCCTTTTAGGCCAAAAACGGGCGAAGCACGCCAAACACCTCACCTCACCATCCCGTTTGCCGGTCATGACCTTATCAATCTTCATGACAGGGACCTCCTCCCTCGCCGTCTATCCAGCGCCCTTTATTCGTCATGGAGAACAGAGGTCTTCGCACATCAGGCGCTCAAAGATTATCATACTATCCTATCAGTAGGTCAGAATTTCGCGAAGCCCTGATGTTACCTCTGTACCTCAGGATGTATGTCATAAGCGAATGCTATGAACATGGTTTGATACGGGCTCTGTTTGATGTATTTTCTTGGGTTTCGTGTGCCAGGGAGAAAATTGATGCAAGAAATCCCCAAGATTGACCTTTCTGCACCGAGGGCAGAAGAGAATATAATCAAGGGGAAATGTTTGCATAATCTTTTCAACCTGAGGTTCAGGCGCATACACGGCCCCGCATCTATCACACACTCTGAGCTCTACTGACTGAATCTCTTGCTTCGGAGCAATTTGAAAAAATCTCCTCAGGCTTAATTCATGTTGTAATCCCGCAGCGTCTTCAGGACAGGTTTTTACACATGATCCGCAAGAGATACACTGATAATGGGAGAACGTAAAGATTCTGAGCTTTTCCGTATCGTTGGACTCAAGGGTTCCTGTTGGACAGCTTATTTCACATGAGGCACAACCAATGCATTTTTCCACATTGAGCTGGATTCTCAAGAAGAGAAAAACGACTATCAGGAACAGAGCCTCACCACTCAGTACATGAATCGTCCACATATTGTTTTCAAGGAAAGGTAAAGAGTTCAGGCTACCGTGGGTTAAGAAGTATCCGGTTACAAAAGGCAGAGCGGTTACAACAATTAATAGGTAGTCTGATGTGGAAGAGGTGCGGCGAATCTCCCCTACTATGATGCGCCTGATGAGAAAATAACCAACGAGACCGAGCAAGAGGAGTGTCATCGAATCAGCCCACGGATCTGGTAGTGCAGTCCAAGACCACGCAAACCTGGACTCCTCCCATAAGGCGATATGTCCAGATAGCCAGATGGGAACAGCAATCAGACAGACATGAAATATATAACGCACCGTTGCATAGATAGGTTTTTTGGTGGCCCCATGATGGAAAGGCACCAAGGACCGGCTCAAGGTAGCTGCCAAATACTTCCACCTGGAACCTTTCCCCCTGCTGCTCTTTAGGATCGTGTAGAAAAACAACGCGATCCTGATGATAAGTGCGATACCAAAAACCAGAAATATAATCCGGAGCAGAGGACCCTCCACAAGGGAGCTAAAATCCATCTTACGCTATTCTCCTCTTTTCAATTTCAATCGTAGCGAGATGGACTTTCTCGCCTCCTTCTCCGTGTTGTAAGAGTTCATTATAGTATAATGAAGTGGACGTTGGATGTATCATACCCTATCTCTCATGGCAGTTACTCAGGGACTTTGTTCAACATACAGAACTACAGTTTTTACAATCCTACCATATTCGCCTTTTTTGTCAAGGGAAAAATCGGGGTGGAGAGGAAAAATACCCGAAAAGAGATCTCTAAAAAGCTAGGAAAAGGACTTCTGAGCGCGAATTAAGATTTTTTCGGTAACCATTCTTAGTGAAGCGAAACGGCCGCAAATTCAATTTCTGAGACTGAAAGGCGAGTTTTGGATTTGCAGTGAAGCGAACTTTAGAATGGTCGAAAAAATATTTTGAGCAGCGAAGAGCGACTTTTTCCGGATTTCAAAAAATATCCTTGACAGGGAGCGAAGGTACTGCTATATAGATTGATAAATCGTTCAAAATGGTGAACAAAATGTCCAAGGGCGACTATTCTGTTCCCTCGGTAATAAAGGCCTTCAAGGTCCTTGAGGTTATTTCGGAGTCCGGAATGGACATGTCCATCAGCGAACTTTCGAGGAGGTTAGGGCTGAGCAAGGGCACGATCTTTGCCATCGCCTCCACTTTACAGCATTTAGGGGTGCTGGTACGGGATCCCGTGAGCAAGAAGTTTTCACTGGGGTGTACCCTTTTGGAATTGGGGCGCAAGGCATTCGTCCGGAAAGACCTGAGGGAGATTGCCCGAAAGCCCATGGAGGATCTGGTGGAAGAGGTTCAGGAGACCGTTTTTCTGGGCGTGTTGAATGGGGATCACGTCACTATCCTGGATGTAGTGGAGCCCAAAAGGGAATTGAAAATTACCGCCCCCAGCGGGACGAGACTTCCCCTGCTCGTCGGTGCGACGGGCAAGGCGTTTTTGGCCAACATGGATAGGGTCAGGGCTGGAGAGGTGATAAACACACTGGGGTTGACCCGTTATACCCCAAACTCCATCACCGACGTCGATAGATATATGGAGGAGCTGGAGGAAGTCAGGGAGAGGGGATTTGCTACGGATGATGAGGAATATATCCGGGGAGTCAGGGCGGTGGCCTGTCCGTTGGAAGCCGACCCCCTTCCCCATGCAATGTGGGTTGTGGGGTTTAGCGCGAGCCTCGACGATAAAAAAATGGTGTGGGTTATTGATAAGCTTCGAAAGACATCCCATTTCATTTCGGAATCCCTCAGGACTTAATGGTGAGCCAGTACGTCAGGATAATTTCGGCGAGGGCAATACAGGCGGGAAAGAGCTATTTTTGAGGGATCTTGACGATATCGTTGGCCGTGAATTCGGCGCCGTTGATGGACTCGGCGACGGAGGCATCGACGCCGAAGAGATGGGTCACCACTACCTTTCCCTTCTGCTGGCCGGTGGTCCACCCCAGGGAAAACTTGGTGATGGGATTGATGATCTCCTCGCCCGGTTCATAAACATCCAGGATGGCGCCGACCTGCAATCCCGTCAACCTCCCGGCATGAATATAGACCTTTCTATCCTCCACCCTGGCCACCGTGGTGGACCACTCCAGGAAATCCAAAAAACGGAGCATTCCATGGACAACCCGAGGTACATCGTAGTCGATGGCCCTCAATATGGACTGGTGGTCGGAATGAAGGCCCGTTGCAACTGAGATGAAAGATGGGTTCTTTTCGACGAAGGTACGAAGCAGGTTTCCCGTTGATGCGTCGATGAGGCGGAGTTCGATGCGTACGCTGGCCATGGAGGACTTAATACCCCTATCCCCAACAGGGGGCGAAGATGCGACTTGGAGATCGGATATGGAGTTCGTGATAAAGGCCTGGATCCCCAGGAGCTGATGGGCTTTTTTCATGGCATGAGGTTCGGCCAGCCCTTCGGCTTCGATTCCCTCCCTTGCCAATGCCTCCCAGACCACCTCCTTGTCAACCAGGACAGCCCTTTGCGATTTCTCCAACTCCTCCAAGAGCCTCAGGGTGGCAAGCTCCCCGTATTTCTCCGTCCGGAGGCCCGTTCTGTCCTCGAAATCCACCACACAGATTTTCCGTTTGAGGCCCTTGAGCCTCTTGACCGGAGAAAATGTGAGGTCCGCAGGACCGGTAGGGGCGAGGGCAATGGTCTCCCCCTTCCCCCCTTCCCCCGTTTTGATCCCCGGAGGGGTCTGCCTTTTCTCCTCCTCGGCAGGTGTTTTTTGAGGCCTCTTGTCCGGTCGAGGTGTATTGATCCCCTTGCTCTGTTCCAGGTTTTCAATGTAGACCGTCTTTCCCTCGGGAAGAGCTTCCCTGTCCTTCGATTTTGACCATGGGAGACGAGAACAGCCGGCAATCACCATCGTGCCCGTAAGGACAAGGACAAATCCCATTGGGAAGAACCGTCTCATAGAAACGGTCATATGTAACCCCCAACTAACCCCCTTTCGATAGGATCAAAGCAATTTTACCCCGCCGTTCGACAAGCTCACGGTCCTGAGCAAGGTCGAGGGACTCATGGCCCTGAGCAAAGCCGAAGGGCTGCGTTGCGCTTCATCCTTCGTTATTGCAGCGTACTTCTCTGTACGCCTCATTCCTCAGGATTTACGCGCCTTGCAACTGGATTTTTTTCTTTGCCGTCTTATTTCGACTTTTCACAATGACGTCAACTTTGAGTCAAAAAAAACCAGGCCCCCTTCCTGGGGGCCTGGTTTTGGCAAAAACCAGCCTTGCTTAGAATGAGTACTTAAGCTCGGTGACGAGGATCCAGGGATCGTCGGGCGTCACGTTCTTGCCTTTCACTGCGTCCCACTGGTCCAGTGCATCGCCGGCAAACAGGTATCCCGCTCCGACCTCGAATTTGAGCTGCTTGTAGACCGCCATTTCGGCCATAACAGCGATCTCGAACCCGGCGTCGGAGTTATCCTCGAGGGTTACTCCATCGGCTTTGCGGGCTGTTCCAAACCTATCCCCATTGTCGACGTTGTCACCCATATAAGCTCCCATAAGGGTGAGCTTCATCCAATCGAGGGGCTTGGTACTGGCGAATACCCTTAACATCCAATCACCCGTAGGCTCACCACTACCAACATCTGGCCCCATGTGGTCGGCAAGTCCGGCGTATTCGCTGACTTGGCCCGCATAGTAGACCATTTGTTCCTGGTAACCCTCTGCATCTTTGACTTCACGCCAACCGCTAATTTCGCCCTTAGGGATATCGTCCACATCGTCCCCGCTTCCGTAAAAGAACTCAGCGCCGACCTCAAACCGGTCGATGGGTATGCTCGCCTTGACGCGAAATACATAGCCTCCGTACTCATCCTCGTCAACCCCGGCCACCGGGTACCTATAATCAACTGTCCCGCCATTGTAAGTGAAGTCCCCCTGAACCTTCGCGGGGCCAATCTTGCCGCCCAGGCTAAAGCCGAGCCAATATAAAGAGCTCGCGGCACTGACCGCTGTCTGTCCAACGGTTTTGATCGAACCACGTCCGTTATGCATCCAGTTGCCATGTACTGCCGGCGTCAGATCGCCGAAGGGCATGGAAACCCGAAAGCAATAGTGATCCACATCATCCGCCTTCGTATAGGTATCCAGAGCATTATTCTCTAATGCCTTGTAATACTGTAATATGAGTTTAGCCGTGCCTATCTTGGTTTCCGTCCTTATTCCAGCGCCCTCCTTGGAAATATTCCCAAATCCCAGACCGGTTGGGTTGATACCAAATAATGCCCTGGTAGGGTAGGCATCCAACCCGGGCACCTTGAAGCTGAGGTAGGCTTGTTTCACCTCAAAGTCTATGCGGTCCGCGCCAACTGGGATGCCCTGATCTTTCCCGTCGTCTGGTTTGAGGTCGCCATAAATATCATCCGTTTCGAAGTAGACGACGCCTTCCAGGTTCTCGTCGGCCTTCAGCTTGAACTTGAGCCTGGCTCGGTTATGCATCCGGGAATAGGTTTCATTCATTGTGTCGGTAGGATCCTTTATGGCATATGGATCACGTGAAGCATTGACGTTCAGTTGGGTCCTCGTCCGCAAATACCCGGAAGCCTTGAGTTCGACCGCATATGTTGTCGCTGCCAGCGTCAGGACGAAAACGGCGGCCACAGCTATGGTTAGAAATTTCTTCATCGCTTAAACCTCCTTTCCAATCATCTCAATTCACACATTGAAGTTAGCCTATTTTTCGTCACCGTAAGATCTCACCACCTCCTTTTCCGTGGATTTGTTTGCCAACGGCCGGGCGTTGGCCTGTTAGGTCTTTCCACCACCTCCTTTTCCCTTGAATTTGAAGGCCATAAAGCCATCCATGCTCTGCCTCCGTTAAGCAATTACCTTGAAATAGAGCCCTTATACCACCTAAAAATCGCCTTGTCAAGCTTTTTTTTGCTTATTTTGGTTATTTTTTTTCCCTTCCCGAGCGAAGAGGTTTCTGGGGAATCAAAATAATTCGAAAAAGAGGATATGGCTATCCGCGGATCGCTGCAGTGCCTTAGATGGGGAGACCATGGCCACCACCAGTTCCCTCTTGCCGTCGTTGTCGAAGTCCTCAACCTGGTAATCCGCTATACCGCCCGGGATTTCCCTGGTCCTCCAGTTTTCGGCCAACATCATGCCGTCCCAGACCAGGTCGTATACCTGGGCCTTGTCATAAAGACGGAAATTCTCGAAGAGGCGGCCCGTGGAGAAATGGTTCTTATTGACGATCACCTCCGCCCTTCCGTCTCCGTCCAGGTCAAGGACGAGGATCCTTCCCGGAAGATAGACCCTTTTGAAGATCCTATTCTCAGGGTCGCCCTCGCCCTCGCGGTCGAAGAAAGTATTGCTCCCCCCGTAGCTGCTCGGGGTCTTGTAGAGGAGATCCTTCCCATCCATGGAGAGGACCCTCAGGCGATCGGCATAGTCGAATCTCAGGATCTCCTCCCTGCCATCGCCCGTGATGTCGGCGATGACAAGGCCGAAAAGGGGGGTTTCCTTGGGGAGTTTCAGCTTTTTGCCCCTGGCGAATTTCTTCCCCTTCCAGGAAAACTGATAGATTGGGCCGGAGAAGGACTCCTCCACGCCCATCTTCTGGCCCAACAGGGTGGGTCCCTTTCGGGGAAGATCCAGGACCCTAAAATACCAACTGTTTCTGTCACTGATCCTCTTGAACCCATTCCCCTCGTACTCCAGGATGAAGGAGCTGAGGTCCTCCTCCACGACGCTCGTGACGAAGATCTCAGCGGTGCCGTTCCCGTTAACGTCTGCCACATCGAGGGCCAGAAAGTCTTGGTTGGCCCTTGCCTCCAATTTCCTGAAAAGCTGGAGCCTCTCCTCGACATACTTATAGACCCAGAGGGTATGCTTGTCCATGACGACGATTTCGTTCTCGCCGTCCCCATCGACATCGGCGATATCCAGGCCCTTGATCTCAAAGGGGAATTTTTGGCTCCTCTGGAAGCCCACACCCTCCTGCCTAGGGATGATGGGGCTTTCTTTTGGGCGAACGGCATACGGGGTTTTGGCCCTCGGCTCGGCCTTTCTCGCGGTGGGCCTTCCCAGGATCTTGTCGCCGAGCTCCCGGGCGAATTCGTCCACCTTTCCCATGAGCTGATCCAACCCCTTGGTCTGGGCAAAGGCGCCGAATGGGGGTTTTTGGCCCTGGACGTCGATCAGGCGGGCGTCGAGGCTGATGAAATCGCCGATCTTGGTGATGCTTCCCAATGCCACGTAATCCGCCTTGAGCCTGGCCCCAGCTTCCCTGGCCACCTCCTCGGTGAGCCGCGATGGGCGCATATCGATCAGCACCCTCTCGATTCCGGACTTCCCGATCACATGGATCTCGCCGGATGCCGCCAACCGGGATGAGATGATGTCGTATATGCCCTCCTTGAGGTACCCCAGGTCTTCGGCGCTATGGATCTGAAAGGGGAGGATGGCCACTCGAAGGGGCACCGCCGCAAAAGTGGGCAGTGCGGATATCGTCATCATGGCAAGCGATAGGAGAAGGATGGCGAGCGAACGTGTGGGTGTCCGTGGTCCGTTTTCCGTGTCCGTGGAATATCGTGTCCGTGACCCGTGTCCGTGGACCGGGCTGATACAAATCTTGGCCAGTTTCATGACAGAGGGTCCCGTTCGTTTGGTGCTGGTGATCCTATAACTCATGACAAGTTTACTTGTCAAGTTTATTCTTAATAGAGGAAAAAATATGGGATGTCAATACTTTTTTGGCCTGTTCGTGTTCCGTTCCCGCAAATGGTGCATCCTGGATATGTTTTAAATCACGGACCACGGTCCACGGACACGGACAACGGTCTAAGGACAGGGCTCACGGCTTTGCCGGCTCGAAGGCGTAGTAGACACGGTCCTTCAGAACGGTTTCCCTCCCCGTCTGGATGGGGACGGGATCCACGGGGAAGACGTAGAGCACCACCTCATCCCCCTCCTTGAGCTGTCCCACCTGGCAGTGGACGATCCTCGAAAAGAGCCTCAATTTTCCCCCCAGGTTGATAAGGGCGTGGATGAGGGGGGGGGCGAATCCCAGGGGAACGCCGACCTCTTCCTCCGTTACCACCTCCACCGTCCCCGTAATGGGCAGGTCGATCCATTCCAAATCCTCCGAGAGGCAGTTGGGACAGATGACCCGGGGGGGAAAAGCTTCATGGCCGCAGCCTTTACACCGGGTGGTGGTAAAACGGCCTTGCCTCAGATATTCGTAGAATGGATATACCCGATTGAATTCCTTGGCCTCCTGGGGGTAGAGATCCATGGTGGCGATGTACTTCCCCTCCAATATTTTCAACCCGGCCATTGGATTCCTCCGTTAAGCGTGTCCGTGATTCGTTTTTCGTGTCCGTTGTCCGTATTCCGTGATCCGTGGTCCGGAAAACGGACACGGGTTACGGTTCACGAACCACGGTTTTAGGTATTCAAGGACTGGGCAAGCTTTGTCAACATTTGGCTTACCCGTTCATACATTCCGATGAATTTCAGGTATTGTTCGGTACTTATGTATTTTAGATCTTTCGCCAAAAGGAGTTGATACTTCATTTCCCCAGCGGACCCTCTCGCTATTCCGACGAATTGTCGGTATTCACTTTTACTGAGGCGGTGACTACCTTCCAGGAGATTCATGGGTATGGAGTAAGCTGAGCGACGCATTTGGGATATGAGCCCGAATTTCTCGTGCTGGGGAAACCTTTTCGTAATTTCATAGATTTCCAAAGCCAATTGATGCGATAATTTGAAGACATCCAGATCTTCAACGCTCTTCATATGCGCACACGATCTACGGACACGGGCCACGGTTCACGGACACGGTCACGTTTCACGGACACGGACAACGGTCCACGGACACCGTCATGGTTCTCTGCCGTAGATCAAAACGGTGTGGGCCGCTATGAAGCCACTCAAGTTGTGAGTGAGTCCCGTCTGAGCCCCTTCCACCTGTCTTGTCGCATCCCCCCTCAATTGGTGCATGATTTCAATGGCCTGACGGATTCCCGTTCCACCGAAGGGGTGACCACAGCTCAAAAGGCCTCCATCGGTGTTGATTGGGATCTGGCCCCCGAAATCGGATTTGCCCTCTTGGATGAAGAGGCCACCCTCGCCCTTTTCGCAAAAGCCCAAATCCTCGTATTCGATAATCTCCGAAATGGTGAAACAATCGTGGGTTTGAGCCACATCCAGCTCGCTGGGCTTAATTCCCGCGGATTCGTAGGCCTCTTTTGCGGCTATCCTGAGTGCCTCCCATGTGGTCCAGCTCGGCATGTTGGCCGACATGTTGTTCAGCGTGGCCTGGCCTGTTCCCTTGATATAGACCAGGGGCTTATCCGTCAGATCCTTGGCCTTCTCCTCGCAAGCTAAGATGACGGCGGCACATCCGTCGGTAATGGGGCAGCAGTCGTACAGGGTAAGCGGAGGAACGATATTCTTGGCGCTGAGGGCCGTCTCCAAGGTAATGGGCTCTCGGAATTGGGCGTTTGGGTTATTCAGTCCATTTCGTCTATTTTTCACCGAGATCATGGCCAACTGCTCCTTTGTCGTCCCATAGAGCTTCATGTGCTGTTTGGCGACCATGGCAAAGGCTGGGGGCGGTAGTCCCAACCCTTGAGCCCCGTCCCAATCGTGGTCCACTGATGCCAATTCGCTGTAGAAGACCTCCCATTTCTCGGGCATGTAAAGCTTTTCTCCCCCGATCACCATAACGATGTCTGCTATGCCGCTTTTGATGAGCCCGTAAGCGAGGATGATACCCGAGCTTCCGCTGGCGCACAGTAACTCAACCCTGGCACAGATGGTTCTGGGTTTGATGCCAAGGTATTCGGCCACAACGGGAGCCAGATGTGTCTGGAAAGCGCTGCGCTCCGTATAGGCAGAAGCCACCAATAACCCGTCAATGACCCTGTTCGTGACGGCCTTGTTGTCATCAAAACAACCCTTACCGGCTTCCTGAAACATATCCCTGAGGGAGGCTTCTCGGATCCCCCACCTGCACATTCCGCCGGCAATTACACACACATTTCTCATTATGGGTGACCTCCTCATTATCGAGTCATTGGGATTCCTGAAAACCTTGCGGGATTTTTCACACTGTTCTATTATAAACTATGAGGCTCCAACGCTGTCAACTTGTTTTATGAGCGGGGTTCATTGGCCTTTTGGCAATGAGCTTCCGGGTGCCCCTTAATATACCTTGTCAAGTTACCCTTTCGGAGTTTGGATGGTGCAAGGGGGGGATTAAGGCCCCAACGAAAAGGGAAACTCTAAGAGGAGGAGTAGATGATTACCGGTGGTACTGATATCGGCTCCCTGTCAGTGGAATGCGTGATCTTCGAAGCGGAAAGGGGGGTGATTGGTTATTCCATCGTCCTTACTGGGGCGAACAGCAGAAAATCCTCGGAGATCTCCCTTGAACAGACCCTCAGTTCAGGCGACGTGAGGCGGACCGACCTTTCCTACATCGTTTCGACGGGATGCGGCAGGGAAATATCCGGTTTCGCCAACGAAAGTATCACCGAGATTACCTGTTTGGCAAAGGGAGTCCATTATCTCTTCCCGGATTGTGGAACCATTATCGACATTGGGGGGCAGGATACGAAGGTCATTAACGTGGATGAGGGGGGGAGGGTCATGGGCTTCGATATGAATGATAAATGTGCCGCTGGGACGGGGAGGTTCTTGGAGGTTATGGCCATGGCACTAAACGTGGATTTGGACGACATGGGGGAGCGATCGCTCCATTTCAAGGAGGAGATCGAGATCAGCAGCCTCTGCACCGTCTTTGCCGAATCGGAGGTGGTTTCCCTGGTCTCGGAGGGAAGGGAAGTGGAGGACATCCTGCATGCCTTGAACAAGGCTGTTGCGGATAGAAGCGTGGGCCTCCTGGAGCGGGGGAAACCGGGTGGTAAGATCGCGATGACGGGAGGGGTGGCGAAAAACGTGGGCGTTGTGAGAGCTATAGGGGAGAGGCTGGGTCAATCCATGATGGTATACCACGAACCCCAAATTGTAGGAGCTCTGGAGGCGGCATTGATCGCCTTAGAGAGAGTGGAGGGGTAGCGTTGGACGGCTATGGGCATTGTCGAGCAAGGGATTGCCATGCAAGCCGGTATCCCTTTTCTCCAATAGCTTTGTAATCTTGTCTAACTTCTTATTATTTGGTCTTCCCCTCATTTCATTGATTAGAGCCATCCTTACGTTTGCGGTAAGGGATAAATACTTAATTTTCTTTAAATATCTCACTTTTTTCCACGATTTCGCAAAAAGATGGGGGATATCGAATTATACAAAATTCCCCGGATAAATTAATCCACATTTTGATTCAACCACGGGGTAAATTTGCGCTCAGAGCCCCTTTTCCGAGTTTTTCAGAGATCTCACACCTTCGCCTTGACAAGGAAATTTAGCGTAGTATAACATGAAATCCTGAACGGGAAGCTCATCAAGTACGTCAGGGACGAAATGAGTGAGTTCATGGGCGATTAGAACACAAACGGGAAGATTTTGTGCTTAGGGGGCATTTTTGGAAAAGGTAGGCATCTTCCTGAAGCGAAATAAGCCCGAGGCCGTTGAGATTACCAGGAAGCTCATCCGGTGGTTCAATGAGCGTCATATCGATGTTTACCTGGAAGATGAGGTGGCCGGGCAATTCAAAGGCACGGCGGGCTGCCCGAAGGAAGCCCTCCCATCGCGGGTAGAGGGCATCATCGTGTTGGGGGGAGATGGGACGCTTCTCAGCGTGGTGAGATTGATGGGAGAACATCAGGTTCCCATTCTGGGGGTCAATTTGGGAGGGCTGGGGTTTCTTACAGAGATAACTTTGGATAACCTCTACAAGGTATTGGAGGGTTTGATCCAGGGAGACTATAAATGCCATAGGAGGATGACTCTCCACACCCATGTTGTGAGGGAGGGGGAGATGGTGGCCAATTTCACCGTGTTAAACGATGCGGTAATCAATAAGGGAACATTGGCCAGGATCATCGACTTGGAGACTACCATCAATGATGAATATCTAACGACCTTCAAGGCCGATGGGTTGATCATTTCCACCCCAACGGGTTCTACTGCCTATTCGCTTTCTGCCGGGGGGCCCATAGTGTACCCTTCTTTGCAAACCATTGTTATTACCCCAATTTGCCCCCATACCTTAACCAACAGGCCCATTATCATCCCGGATGATGCGATCATCAAGGCAACCCTCAATTCGAAGAATGAGGAGGTCATTTTGACTTTGGATGGACAGGTAGGTTTTTCCCTGCGGTTCGGCGATACCGTGGAGGTCCGAAAGGGGAGGAATGCCATCCTGCTTATCGAATCCCCTTGCAAAAGCTATTTTGAGGTTCTGAGGACGAAGCTGAGATGGGGTGAACGATAGGCTCCGCCAAAACATGAACCGTGTTTCGTACGCCCGGGACTGATTTCCCCATCTGGTTTTACGGGGTCTTAATCCAAGACATGCTTTCAGAACTACAGATAAGGGATTTTGCCATCATCGATGAGCTGGAGATCTCCTTCTCCAAGGGACTGAACGTCCTGACGGGGGAGACGGGAACGGGGAAATCCATCATCATCAACGCCGTAAATATGATTTTAGGGGATAAGGCCTCGGATGACCTTATCCGCACATCGGCCAAGCAGGGCATAGTCGAGGCCTTGTTCGATATTGGGGGAAATGAGGAGCTGGGCGAGAAACTGAGGGAGAAGGGTTTCGAGAGCAAGACCAGCATGGTCATGAAACGGGTAATATCGAGGGAGGGAAAGAGCAGGACCTTCATTAATGGAAGCCTGGCGACCCTTGCTCTGCTGAGCGCCATTGGCGAGGAATTTCTCAATATTTATGGGCAACATGAACATCAAAGCCTCCAGCGCCATGAGAGCCATATCGATATTTTGGATGAGTTTGGAGGCCTCATGGAGCTTCGGTCAATCTATCAAGACCGCTTTAGGAGGCTCCTCCAGGTAGAAAAGGAGCTTGGGGAGCTCAAGGCCCATGAGGAGCGGATATCCAGGGAAAGGGAGTTAATGACCTTTCAGCTCGGGGAGATCGAGTCGGCCAATCTCCGGCCAGGGGAAGACCTTAGCCTCGCGGATGAGAGGAGGGTTTTGACGAATGCCGAGAAGCTGTTGGAGCATTCCCAGGGAGCCGAACATACGCTTTACTCCGGAGAGAGCTCCACCGTGGAAGAGCTCAACGAGGTCTTGGAAAGGGTGAGGGAGTTGGTCCGGATCGATCCATCGGTTTCTCCCTTGGTCCAATCCCTTGAATCCGCCATCTATCAGGTGGAGGACGTCGCCCTCTCACTGAGGAGCTATGGCCAAAGGGTGGATGTAGACCCAGAAAGGCTCGATGAGGTCGAGGCCAGGTTGGACGAGATAAACCGCTTGAAGAGAAAGTATGGCCCAACCCTGGACGATATTTTCGAGTTTAGGAGGAAAGTGGAGGCAGAGCTCGGGGATATGGCAACCAGCAGAGATCGTACCGGGGAGTTGCAATTAGAGGAGACAAAGCTGGAAGAGGAGATCCGATCCTTAGCCAAGGGTTTATCGGAGAAGAGGAGTATGATAGCGAGGCGATTGGAAGGAGAGGTTGAAAAGGAATTGGCGGATCTGGATATGGGGAAGACCCGTTTTCGAGTTCGGATGGACAGGGCTGACAAGAGGGAAGCAAAGGAAGCACATGGGGATTTGCGGATCGGGGAATTTCATTTGAACGCCAAGGGAATGGATGAGGTGGAGTTCCTCATCTCGCCAAATATCGGGGAGGCTTTAAAGCCCTTATCCAAAATTGCATCGGGAGGGGAGCTTTCTCGGATCATGCTCGCCATGAAGACCATATTGGCCGAAATGGGAGCAAGGCAAACCCTCATATTCGATGAGGTGGATGCGGGTATCGGGGGCGCAACGGCAGAGGTGGTCGGCAGGAAGTTACGTACTCTCTCCAGACATCACCAGGTTCTCTGCGTAACACACCTTCCTCAGATCGCCTGTTTCGCCGATACTCACCATGTTGTAAGCAAGGAGACCAAGGGAGGCAGAACCATTACTAGGGTCAAAAGGTTGGAGGGTGACGGGATTGCTGATGAGATCGCCCGCATGTTAGGAGGAGTGAGGATTACCTCCAGAACGAGGGCCCACGCAAGGGAGATGATCGAAAATACCAAGAGAGCAGGGGAGAGTAGGTAGGATAGGGAAAAGAGACGAGGGATAAGCACGTACATGATTCGGAAGGCAAGGATAGGCGATGCGCGGGCAATTCAGGGGCTTATCGAGGGATCGGCTTCCAGGGGGGAAATGCTTCATCGATCCTTGAGCGAGATTTACGATAATATCAGGGACTTCTATGTTTTCCAGGGGAATCGATCGCTCTTGGGTACCTGTGCCGTACATGTGTGCTGGGAAGATTTGGCGGAGATCCGCTCCTTAACGGTATTGGAAGGGGAAAGGAGTAAGGGGATCGGATCGAAACTGGTAAAGGCGTGCCTTAGAGAGGCGAAACAGCTGGGTGTCCGAAAGCTTTTCGCGTTGACATATGAACCCTCCTTTTTTCAAGAATTCGGATTCGGAATTGTGGATAAGACGACATTACCCCATAAGGTCTGGAGCGATTGCCTCAAGTGTGTGAAGTTTCCCGATTGTGATGAAATCGCGCTGACCCTGGAGTTATAGGGGCTGTTGCCCAAATTCCCTTTCGCTCAGAGTTCGTTTTTCCGGTTTTCCAGGGATTCCCAACTTTGAACTTTGATATTGACTCTCGTGTTCGTGCTTCGTGTCCGTGATCCGTGTCCGTTGTCCGTGTCCATTTTGCGTTATTTGTCACTTGGCATTTCTCCTCCCGCCTCCAACCTCTAACCTCATTTCCCTTTTTGGCTGCAGCACTGCAACACTGAATAATTTCGCGCTCGGAGCTACTTTTTCGACTTTTTCGGAGATCACTAGATGAAACCCCTCCTCCAGGATTCTATCCATCCCCCTCCTCCCCCAATATCAGCCTGAGGACCGTATTGGCCTGGTGATGGGCAGCAATGCCTACCCTGGGGGCCATGAGGCCGATCCCTGGTTGCGCGGAACTCCTTTGATCGCCCGCGATGAAGATCTTGGATGAGAATTTTGTCGTCTTAATGGAATCGCTATCGCCGTAGCCCGCCACCCCGGAGGCAGCCACGATATACTTGTCCGGCATCGACTTCGAGATCGCATTGATGAGCCTGGCTTTTTCCTCGGCCTTGTCAAAGGCCTCAACGACAATCTCGGCACTGCCGAATATTTTTTTCACGTTTTTTGGGGTGATGACCGCGTGGTGAGTGATGACCCGAACATAAGGGTTAACGTCCTTGAGAGTTTCCCTGAGGGCGTCGACCTTTGGCATCCCAATCTGTTGGATAAAATATTGTTGGCGGTTGAGGTTACTGGGTTCCACGATGTCGTAATCGGCCAGGATGAGGGTACCGACCCCGATCCTGGCCAAAGCGATGGCCACCTGGGATCCCAATCCACCCAAACCGGCTATTCCCACTGTGCTCCTCTTCACCTTTTTGTGAACTCCCGGGCTGTGCCTGGCAACGATTAGGCATTCCAACTCCCTTTCATCCGGGATTTTCCCCCTTTCCACGAAGACCACTTCATCGCCATCGTTGAGGGGAATGTTTTCGGAAACGGGAAAGCCATTGTAGATGATCAGATCCGCAGCGGGATGAAGTACCTCTTTGAGATCCAGAAGCCTCGTATTGGGAGCGATTTGACGATCCCTTTCATTGACCTTGACCTTTATAAAGCCGATTTTTTCTCTCATGGAATCTCGAATAGTCAGCGGGGCTTAAGCTTGATCTTGTGATTAAGGAGATCCACCTCCTCTATGGAGGCTTCGACGATCTCCTCTTCACCGAAGAGGTTGGTGAGGCAAAGTTGGGTTCCCGCAGGTTTTATGGAGATGATGTCGGACAAGATCATCTCCTCCTTGCCGTCTTTTAAGATATAGGCGTTGGATTGACACATTCCGAATATCCTCCTTCGCACAAACATAATGGAGGTTCGCGAGGTTTGTCAAGCCAAGTGTATCTCCAAAATCCACCGCCTAAATCTACACTAGTGAAAATAAAAGCAAAATTTGAATTTTTCCGTTCACCCACATGCCTGTGCATGTGCTGATACATCAGCCAAACAATGCGCACTGAAAAATGCCC
>SMTZ1_10005694_pt1 | contig 30329 bp, 29 predicted proteins | sample DeeMarSWOR136_30_FD_25667 | JGI IMG/M metagenome (IMG submission 25667) | reverse complement strand
CCAGTTTATCATCTATGAAATATTTAGTAAATTGGGAAATATGAATGAGATATATTGCTATTTTTTGGTTTAAAAAAATATTTAAACAGGGAAACCAAAAAATAATCTAAAGAGGATGAATAAATGAATACCGAAAAAATCGTAATAGGTTTTTTAACATTGGTTGTTTTAGGAATGTCCTATGTAATCTTCACAGGCAATCAAGTGGTTCCTAGTGAGATAGCTGGACATGCGGGGATAGATTATGTTGGTATGGTTTGCCCTAAAGTAACCAGAGCTGATGGAACAGTTGAAGAGCTGGAATGTAAATCGAACTACCTGACATATAATGGTACAAACCACACAACCTCGCAGTTGTTTTCAAAGCCAACTGCAGCATCTGCAACCGATATTGTTGACACACTGGTGCTTGGAAATACAACTGGAAATTTTGAACAACCTGAACATCCAGGAAACATTACCGACTGTGGTCTAACTCAAGTTAAACCATTAGTATGGTCATCGGTGGCAGGACAAAGCGGAAATGTATCAAACGCCACAACATGGACGAGCACCTGCACTCTAGTAGTTAATACAACAGGCCTAGAAACCAATGCAGGTATGTATTTTGCTGGTAACAATTTCAGCAGCTCTGTTAGTTTACAGCCAAATGACCAATTGACAGTGACATGGTACGTGTGGGTAACCTGATCGTAAAATAGAGAATTAATTCACACTAAAACTAGAATTACAGGGACTTGCTTATTTTTATTTCCGTCAAAAATACACTTTTATATAAAAATTAATATTAAACAATAACTTTATATATTATTATTTATCATTAATATATAGGATTCGGTTATGAAACCTAAAAAAAATCCTAAAAAACTCATCGTAGAAACATTAAAAAAGCATCCTGAAGGACTAACACTCCAGAAAATAGCCAACTTAACAAAGATGAGCAGGCTTACTGCTACAAAATATGTTCATGAGTTGATGGGAGAGGGAAAGGTTTATCAAAGAAGTGTTGGAATGGCCAAGTTATGTTATCTTAAGGAAAGGTTTGTTCAACTAGTCAAACAGGAAGAGGTTATAGAAAAATTAAAGAAAAAATTTTAATTATACGTATGTTATGAATTTGCGTTCTTCTAACTCATTCAATATCTCTTTTAGAGTCACCATTACGTCATCAAAGTTCATCTTTATTTTTTTTGCGATCTCTTTAGCGATTTTGTCGACCGTTCTTGTCCCATCACACATCTGCAATACCCCAAAACTTGACTTGTCAACCTCCCACATTGAACTGCCATCTAATGTTGCATAGAGAGTGTTGATGTAATCGATTACTTTCAAATGTTTGGCTTTTAATGGCCTTCTTTCATCCATTAAATCACTTATCCCCAAATTTCTATACACATTACTAATACTTAAATATAAAAAATACTGGTTACCCCTGGTAAAGAATAGTAATCTTCATCCTACATTTTAGAAGAATATAGTTCAATCGTTAAAATAATCCTCCGAATCACTGATGTAGACGTAACTATCGTTGAATTCTTTAAATACACTCAAACCCAATAATTATACAATATTGTTAAACACATGTATTAATAAATGGTGTTAACAATTACGCAGATAAATAACACAAAAGACTTGATAATTAAGGTTCTTAGAGAGCATCCTGAAGGTTTAATGTTAAGTGAAATAGCAGAATTAACCGGAATGAACAGACTCACCATCACTAAGTACGTTCACGAACTAATGGGAAGTAAGTCAATATTCCAGAAAAAGGTGGCCGCAGCTAGGGTTTGTTATCTTAGAGAATATTATCCTGGTAATAATGAGAAGAATGAGCTTTTGGATGGTGAGGAATAGTGATTTTATGATTAAAACATTCAATAAAATTTCACGGCTTGAAAATAAAGGGATTTCCTCAGCAGCGGCTGCAGTTATTATAGCAACTATATCTGTAACACTAATCGGAACGACTTACTTCTTTTCTCAGGGTCTTACTGAAACTGCTATGGCAGAAACTTTTGAGGTCATAGACATATTCCAGAACAGGATAATTGTCAGGAATACAGGAACTCAACCCATCAGTAAATTCAAGGCCTTAATAGACGGAAAAGAAGTTAAGAACGAAATTAAAGATTCGCCCATTCAATCACAAAGCGTTGGAACTGTAATTATTGATTTAGAAGGCATAACACCTGGTCGGCACCAGTTGACTTTGGTATCCAGAAGCATGTCTCAGACTTGGATGTGGGAGTTTGAAATTGTTACTACAACTATTGCAACTACTACTCTGGAAATTACTACAATAGTAACTACTCCCGATTTAGGAGAAGCGAGTATAGAAGCCAACGTAGAAACAGAGCAAGGAATAGCAGAAATAGAGAAACCAGTGAAGTGGATTAGTGAAATCATTGTTGATAATCCATCTACTGTTGAAATTAAAGGTTATAAAATCGGTTTAATTGTTCCTGAGGGTGCTAGTAATGTCATGATAAAAGATCCTAAAGAGAATGTCATCTCTGAAGAAACATCGTTCATGGTTAGTGTAGCTAGTAAGGAAAATAAATCTTATTATGTCGAATATGAGACTCCTGCCCCTTACAAGGAAGAAAATATAATAGAACCATTCACTTCAGGTAAAAAATACAAGAAGAAAATAGTTGTGGAGTCGGATTTCATTGGTCATTATAAGGGTGTTAAAGCCTTTACCGATATCCCAGAGCAACTGTCTCAAGAAGGATATTCAATCAGGTTGTATCAAATTAAAGGCGAATCCAGAACCGACGTAACAGATTTTCCACAATATAACGTATCTTTTGTTGACAGTGATTCAAATAATCTTTTCGATAAGATAGAATGGGTTGTGCCCACATTGTCTAGACAGACCTTTGAGATTTCTGGTTATCCTATAATATTTGAGAGAGATTTAATTTGCCATAAATGTGGTAAACACAAAGCCCCTCCTTTAACTGACGTTAACATGACTATTTCTGCGAAGGTTTCTAGCCTAGTATATAATGCTATTTTAATAGATTATTATCCGAATGAATGGGTAGTTGTTGATGCTAATGGAGGTATTGTTAGCGAATACAATTCAACATATGACAAAATTGAGTGGGGTGTTGGGTCTGTTGAGACTTCTGTTTCAAGATGGTATATGATTAAAAGCCCGCAAAAAACTTCTCCACCGACAAAATATTATTTCCAGTCAGAACTGAACACTGAGAAGAGCGATGTATGGATGGTTATAGTTGCAGACCCTGTAATTAAAACCAGGGCCCCAGGATCATGCGGTGGGGATTACACGAATTGCTCTAACGCATTTTTCGACGATTCAAACTATGCTAATAGGACAAGTGATGGTTCCGGTGAATGGTCTAATTACGGATTCAACTTGGGAGCAGGTTATACTGTCAGCTACGTTAAAGTACCGATGAAACACTGTTTTGGAGGTAGTCAACATAGTGTTACTTTAGCTGTTTGGGATGGTTATGCTTGGTCTTCTGAGTATAATGTGCCAACCAGTTTATCTTGTCCTACAACTGATATGATAGACGTTTCTGATTATATAGATCAACCATCTGAAGTGAATGCCATTAAAGTCAGGTTAACACTAACGATTGGTGGAGGCCCATCTGGGAATAAATGGCACAGGGTTTACTATATACCTGTTCAAGTCGAATACACACTAGCCATACCCGGAAAGCTGAATGTGAATTTAACAAACCCTGATCCAGGTGTTTACACTGAATCTAACCCACTCCTCGTTAATCAGTATTCCACTTTTACTGTTAATTCAACTGTTACTTGTAAGATAGGATACTGTGGAGATGTCTTTGGAACTATAAGGTATAATGAAACGGGCCCAGAACCAAATGAATTGATAAGCCTAAGTAAAGGAGCAACACCATTTTATCTTGTCGACGAGCCCCCAGAGACATTATTACCAGAAAGTCCAAACAGCAAGGCATATTCGATCAACGATACATTTGGTTCTACTCCTGGCTCTGCTAACACAGCGTTCACTGATTTGGATTACGATAAAACCAACTTTTCTGATGACGCTAGGATGACAGTCTATGCAGATCAGGATGCTGGTAGTTGTGGTGGAACTGTTTCTTTTGACTGTAGTAAATATACAAGCAGTGAGGAATGTATGCAACTGGCCGTACCCCCTGGGTGTGGTCCAGGGCAATGTTGTGATTGGATTACTACTCAATGTGCACCAAAGGATTGTAGTTATATAACTCAATCTGATAGATGCGAATGTTGTGGTTGCACTTGGTCTGGTGGGGGGATAAGCTACGGTCATCTTAAATTTACCTTTAACCTCACAAAAGAATTTGGAATTACATATTCAGACATAGAAGAGATAACCTATTACTTCGAAGGATACTTCGATAACGAATCTGCAGGAAATTTTGATGGTTGGTTGAAATACAAGGACGGCTCAGTTTGGATTACGGGTCACACTCTAACCAGAACTGAACAGACCTACTCGAAAACCTTTACAGATTCCTTTGATGATTTGGTTCAGGGTGGAGTTTTTCAGTTTGGAATGACAGTAAGATCTGCGACAGACGATGCAACAGTCTATGGTTATGCTGATTATGCCCATTTGACGGTCAAATATAAGACTAACAAACAATACTGTGGAGCATTGAATGCGAATGATGCGTGTCAGTTGAACTGGACTATAAATGTAACTGGAGCAGTGAACACGGCATATAAGATAGACGTCAACTTCTCCTCTTCCTCTTCTTCAGTAACAGAGAACGATACTGATGATGCTGTTATTAAGATAACAGATACAACACCACCTAAATGGTCTGACAATTCTACTAATAATACTATTGCTGGAAGACCCACTGAATTCAGTCTAAGATGGACTGATAATGTAGGATTGGATTCCTATATCTTTTCTTTTGATAACTGCACCGGAACTCTTTCAAACATCACCACCGGGACTTTATCCGGAACAAACGACTGGAGTAATGTCGGTTTGGTCATTAATTCTACTGAGGGCTGTACTATTAGATGGAAAGTATATGCTAACGACACTTCAGATAACCGGAACGTTTCTGATGAATTTAGTTTTGTTACTTTATCAACAATACCTTACATAGAGGTTAATCTAAGAAATCCAGACCCAGGAGTTTACATTGATTCAAACCCGCTGGAAGTAACTCAATACACAACTTTTGTCGTGAATGCAACCGTTACTTGTAGGAATGACGATTGCGATGAGGTTAATGGAACTGTTAGGTATAATAGTTCGGGTGGATTCGTTCCTATCAACGAAACAATAGGGGGTTTTCCATTATATGTATCTGACCCATCAACCCCTGAAGCAGGGACAAACGAACAGACTTGTGGCTCAATGTCCGAAGATGAAACCTGCCAGCTAAATTGGACAGTTAATGCGACAGGAACTGTAGGCAAAGGATACAAAATAGATGTTAACTTTTCTTCAAGTTCAGTAACAGAGAACGATACTGATGATGCTGTTGTTAAAATAGCAGATCAAACACCACCTAAATGGTCCAATAGTGTAACTTATCCAACTTCACCAACTACTTATTCGCCAGCCCAAAACTACCAATTCAACGTAACATGGCAAGACCTAGATACTTCAGTCGATGTAGTTCAGATTGAACACAATTTCAATGGGGTTCTAGCTAATTATACCGTCACAACTTCTCAAGGTTCAGAGTATTATTATGATTATTCAGATCTTTCTGCCGGCGTATACGTGTGGAGGATGTATGCAAATAATACTTATGGTTCTGAAAACAGAACAGATCAATGGACTTATATTGTTCAGCCAGGAAGTTCAGAAGCTTGGCTCTACTTGAATGGAACTAGAGATAATTTAGATATGAACGCAACTCAATATCTGAATACCACAGCAATTCTCCAGACACCAAGTTCAGGTTATATTGAAATTTGGACTAACTATTCTGATGGACAATGGAAGATATGGGATTCTGGCGATTCGCCCTTAGAGAACATAACACAAATAAATGAAGAAGGTATCTGGAATTTCACTGCCAATTTTACGAACGCCAATTACACCCCGAGCTATGAATCTTGGTATGTGAATGTAACACTCATCAACCAACCACCAAAAATCTGGAATTTAACAACGAGAAATGAAAATGATGTTGAGATCGATGAAACTATTACAGGCAGAATAGTTATAATTACAGTGAATGCATCAGACCCAGACAATGACATAGATTATATAGAAGGTAACTTCACATGGCCTAACGGAACTATGGATTATGAGAACTTAACAGCCTCTCCAGTAGACAAACCTTACATGTATAATTGGACATATGTCATACATCCTAACATGCCTAACGGAAGTGCGTTTATAAATGTAACAGTATACGATCAATTTGGGCTCGCAAACAGTACAAATACAACACTCAAAATCCTTCCAACAAAAGAATTAGGGGTTTATAATGATCCCGTGAATTTCTCGACTGTTAATCCTGGTCAAAATGTTATTGCGATTGAAAATCAAGGTTGGCCGTTAAAAGTTACTGTTGGCGGTAACATACCTTTAAACATATCACAAATGGGCGAGGAATATTTAACTGGGGCGACTATGCCTAGTATTAGAATTTACATTAGAAACATAACTTGGAATCAATCCGAAATTGGTATTTTTTCACAGTTATCTCCAAGCTTTATTATCGTCAATGAAAGCATTAACCCAGGGGGAAATCAGCTAATTTATTATAAGATGTATGTGCCGTCTGTTGAACCTCAAAAATACGGTGGAAATATAACTATTAAGGGAGAGGAAACATAAAAGTCAATTTTTATTAGAAAGTTCTTTAACAAGATACAGTTTTAGAATCTTTTGCATCTACGTCAGCACAAAGCGTAAAAGTATGAGTTCCACTATCGGCTTCCCAACTACATCTCCATTTTGATTCGGGCTCATTAATGTTACCATTACATACTAAAATGCCACTACAGCTGTTGCCGTTGAAAACATACCATCTCTTGCCTTCACAGTTTTTCATGTTTACATCAGCTTGTAAACCGCATTTTCCTCCTTCTTGTGAACTCGTTTTTACTGTTAACTCACCAGTACAAGAGGTTTGTATACCCCCACCAATAAAACCAAGTCGACCAACCCCGTCTCCCGGCATTATCATTCTTGCCAATATTGCAACAAAAGATATAGCAGCAAATAGAAATATCAAGAATATTCCCAGTCTTTCATGAGCCATAATTTAATTTTAGATTAGGACGTATTTAAGTATTTTGTGACTGATTCTGGCGAATTAAACAACCAAAAAGTGAGAACTAATTTGGAAAGTGAAAATACTTAAGCCGAAGTTTTTATATTATATTATAGAGTTGTTGGAATTGAGCCCAAATAAAAGTATATTGGTACTTTTTTGTTTGTTCAGTATTTCCATTTATGTATTTTTCAGATTTTCTAGTATAGAATCAGTAACTGCTCAAGCCACGCCGGTGGTTGAAGGCACTACTGCTAATGTTACAGTTTCTGGTTATTTAGAGTACATTAATGTTTGGTGTGCCCCTGTTAACTTCACTGCGGGTGAGGGACGACAACCTGGTAGAGAAGTACCAAAAGTCAATGCCTGTAATCAGGGATGGATTACGATCAACATGACTGAAAATACTAACGTTGATTGGAATGTTTCTATGAATGCGTCAGATTTAATCTCAGTTTCTGGCAATGGGGCCCCGATACCCCCATCTCAGATGGAGGTTTGGAGTGATTGTGCTGGTGGTACACCATTGTTACCAACAACTCTTGATTACGGGCTCATACAAATATGTACTGATATAGCTCGTGATGCGAGTGTCGATGTTTTCTTTAATTTGACAATTCCAATTGCCCAATACAACGATACATATGATGGTGATATTTGGATTCATGTGAATAGCTCTCTTGCACAACCAGGTGAGGGCAGCAACAGGACATGGTATGGCCCGGACAACACTACTGTGACAATCATACAATACATTGAGTTTTGGTGGAATACTGGTACTACACCGATTGATTTCGCTACATTAACACCTGGTACATCAGCTATTGCTACTGACCCTTCTATTGGTCCAAATGGTGGATTCCCGTCTAATATGACGAATGGAGATAATACGAATATTTTCATCGATATTTACATATTGGGTACTGATTTAGAATGTCTGAATGATTATGATGCATGCTGGAATTCGCCACTCCTTACCCCTCCAGGAATTTACAATATATCAATAGGACCAAATGGCAACTTGACCTATTCAAACGCAACTTCTGCAGCGACTTGGCCAGACATCATCAAATTTGTAAATTATTCTTATCAAGCCCCCCCATATGAGGGTGACTTTGAAAACTGGCATCATGTTCCAAACTATACAGATGTATCAAGTTTCTGGAACATTAGCATACCTAGTAATGCTGAACAAGGAAGTTATGGAGGTGATATAACTGCTAAAGCAGTTGATGAAGGAACAGCACCTTAAAATTTTAGTATCTATGGCATTAGTTGGCATTTGTCTAGTCTCAACAGTAAATGCCTTAGGACTCGGTCCTTTGAAGTTGGATATTACCATAGAAAAAGGAAAAGAAACTGAATTAGTCGAATACATTGGTGTATTAAACCCAGAGACCAAACCTATTCATGTTACAGCTTCTGTCACTGGTTCAATAGCTGAGTTTGTTATTGTTGATCCTCAGGAATTTGACATGCCTGCTGGTCCAGGCATAGGAACTGGAGAGCCAAGACCTGCTCAGGATGTTAAGGTAATATTTAAAATACCAAGAGAACTTCCTGAAAATAAATACACTGGTGAAATAGTTTTTACTCAACAACCTGTTGAAGGTGGAGTTTTAGGGACAGCTGTTCAATTAGGTGTTAAAGTTGACTTAAACATCGGTCAAATGGCTAAAGCTGAATTTCCCTTGTACGTAACTATAATGATAGTAGTGTTGGTAATCGCGTTAATCGCATCTATAGTCATGGTAAATGTAAGGCGGTATTATGAGTAAAATATTCTACGGAATCTGGATCTACAGCATTCTTTGTCTAATCTTAGTCTTCTTATACGGCTACTACACAGAGGTATTCGAAGCCTCGTTATTGAATTACAACCTATCTCTTTGGTCTGCATTGATAGTCAATGTGTTCCTATCACACCGATATCAACCTACTTATTCTACACGAGTTGGACTGAATTAAACTACATGTATTTAGCGGGATTTATAATCATCCCCGTTGTTTTACTAACGGTGGCAACTATAACAAAATTCTATAAGAAAGAATCCAGACATGAAGCTGCTCCGCACATAACCCATCCAACCGAACCATACCCAGTTACCAGAGAAACCATCAAAACCAGATATTAGTCCAAACTACAGACAAAAATAAAAGCAATGAAGAGAAACATTATTTAGGCATTTTAATGAATAAGATATTCTACGGAATCTGGATCTACAGCATTCTTTGTCTAATCTTAGTCTTCTTGTACGGCTACTACACAGAAGTTTTTGAAACAAACATATTCGACTACAACCTGTCTTTCTGGTCTGCTTTGTTAGTGAATTTAGTCTTACTCTGTCACACCGATATCAACCTACTTATTCTACACGAGTTGGACTGAATTAAACTACATGTATTTAGCGGGATTTATAATCATCCCCGTTGTTTTACTTTTAATCTCGATAGTAACAGAAAAAATACAAAAATATCCTATCAAAAAACAAATATAAATCAGTGATACAGTGGAAGCTAAGATTTTAGTTTTGTTGGTATTGTTATCTCTCAGTTTGTTTATCTTTGTTGAAGCTTACGGAGCTGAAGAAACTGCCACAGAAGTAAAGCTTAAAGTTTCTCCTTTTGAAGTTATCCTGACAACCTATATAGACGGTCAAGTCTGCCCGGAATCCCCTCTCATCCCAAACTACTGTGCTGGAGATATTGTAAATATAACAAACGAACTGAAAAACTTGTATTACCTCGACATTACTGGTAATTTATCGACTTCTGTTATAAACACTACTCCTGTTGAAGTACAGCGGAATGAATGGTTATATGTGACAGTACCAGCCGAAAACATTGTATATCGTAACACATCATACGTTGTTGGTGGCGATGATGGACTCAGCATCTTTGATGTGAACAGCATATATTTCTATGATGGAAACTATTCTGTCCAAAATTGTTCCTTCTGGGTCTATAAAGATATAGGCGAGTTATACGCATCCGTAGATAAGATTGTACTGACAGTAGCACCTGGCAGTTCAACAACTTATGACCCCCCTTTAAAACTGAGATTGTATCGTGCGTGTGACAATACCACTGCTCAAATGAACGCGTCTTCTGGTGCTCCAGGAGACTGGACTTCTTTCAACCCACAGGAAATATTTCTATTACCTACAGGAGAAGAAAATTCTACGAACATTACAGTAACTGTGCCAATGGATACTGATTATGGGGTGTATTACGGTTGGATTTTTGCCAATGCTTATGGAAATGTATTCCGTAGAAATGTAAGCATAAACTTGACAGTTATAGTTGCTCCAGTAAACTTTTACCTCAAAACCATTATCCTCTCTGACAAAAAAGAGGTTTGTCAAGGGGGTGATATCTACGCAGAAGTAAACATAACTAAACTTTTCTCAGGTCAGGCCGACGTGAACATGACCTATCAGATTTTGTACAATGGAAGTGTTTTAAATGAGAAGAAAGAAACTCTGACATTGAACGATACTTTAAACAGCACGATCAGAATACCGATACTACAAGTTCCCTCTGATGCTGAATTGGATTACCATACATTCTTAGCAATCCTACAATCTAATGGGAATTTGACAGGGTCATCTGATACGTTTAAAGTGATTTCTTGTATAACTCCACCACCCGCTCCTGGCCCCGCTCCTAGCCCTGCTCCAGCACCTGCTCCAGCTCCTGTCAAAAGATTACTGCTAAACCTATCCACTAACTTACTTTCTGTTGTTACAGGTAATAGAACAAGTTTTGTTGCAACAGTAGAGAATATTGGTACTCAGACGATTAAATCTGTTGGGACCTCAATCGAAGGAATTTCATCGAATTGGATTGAGGTTATACCTAAGCCAACAGATATTCCTGTTGGTGGGACGCAAGGATACTTAGTTATGATAAACGTGCCTAGTGACGCTAAAACAGGAGTTTATCAATTGAAAGTTAAAGCCACTGATAACGTAGAGAGCAATACTGAAATCCTGACTTTGATCATAGGTGAAAACTTGAAAGAGATCGCAGATTTGCTTTTGAAGGAATTTGAAGATGCTAAACTCATGGCAGATACTTCGCTCTTAGTTGAAGATTGTTTGGATGTTACTATCATAAAAACAATCCATAAGGATGCTGAATATGCATATCAAAGGGGGTTAGAAGAATACAACAAAAAGGATTATGCTAAAGCAATAAACTGGTTAGAATATGCGATACCATTAGAGAGAAAAGTAATTTCAAGAGTTGATATAAACTTGGAGATGGAACTGAGAGCGTCTAACGCATCAAAGATAATAATACCACCTTTCTATGAACCAGAAGAACAATTTACACAAGCTCATATATACTTTGAAGGAAAAGACTATGAAGAAATATGTGACCCAATCGAGGAAATAAGAAAATTCATAATGGTAGGTTTAATCTTCTGGCCGATAATCGTGATAATAATCGTATTCTTAGTGGTCATCTTTGTAATCTTCTATAGGAGAAAAAGAAAAGAAGAAAGAGGCGGCATCATAGAAAGAGTAAGGGAAAGATTAGGAAGATCTAAAGAAAAAAGTTAATAATACCTTATGCCCCTCATTTCTGCCAAAGCTTTTTCTATCGATCTCAATCTTTCGTTAATCGTCTGATTCTGCGTTTTTATACTATCCATTTCAGTCAAGAGTAGATCAATCTTTGCTCTAATGTTAGACATCTCAGCTTGTTTTGCTTCTGGCATTAATTCTGGTCCAAAACCATGTCTTGGAAATGGCTCTGGCCCGAGCGGTCTGTGTGGTAATGGCTCTCTGCCCCTTAAAGGTTCTCTATGAGGGGTTAAATCTGGAGTTAAAGGTTCTCTTTCAAGATCCCCTATCGGTGGGATATCAACGTCTTTTTTTCTTCCGAAGATTCCTTTTATTTTGTCAAAAATGCCCATCCAATCCCCGCATAAATTTTTAAATTCCCATTATAATATTGTTTTTTAAGTCTTATAAAAACGGAGGTATGACAAATGGTTGAATTCGAGACGATAAAGGCAGAGGAAATTGGATTCGGCAATTCGAATTTTATAGAAGTTGCCAGGAAAAAAGCAATAACAGAAGAAGGAGAGAATGAATTCATTTCTTTGTCTAGAGGTTTTTATACTCTGAACAAGGAAAAAAGATATAAAAAATCTTTTACGGTCCCGATTTCTGAGGAAGTCGTGAATTTCATCTCTGAGAAGATAAAGGAAATGTTGTAACTATTTTAACAAATCTAGAAGGTCTGATTTAGTCAATATGCCTATTATTTTTCCTCTATCTGTTACTAATATTGCGGGGTGGTATTCCAACAAAGTTTTTACTACTTCCATTTCTTCTCCACAGTTTACTGTTGGGAAGGGTTCTTCCATTACTTCTTCGACTTCAGTCGAGCCAGAGATCTTATCCAAATTTCTCACTATGGTTTTATCACTTATGCTACCCACGCAAATACCTTTTTCTATGACTGGTAATTGAGACACATCATTCCTTTTCATTAATTTTGCTGCACGATTCACAGAATTTTTGGGATTTACATAAATTACTTCTTTGGTTAGAAACTCATCACACTTCAACTTACTGTTCGATCTCAGAACAGACATGATTTTGTTCACTGTTGAAAGTCGAGGATTTACCCTTTCATTCTCTATTTTTGCCACATGTGCTTGGGATATACCTGCTAATTCTGCTAATTGTTCTTGAGTCATGCCGATTTCTTCTCTCATCCTCTTCAATAATTTTCCAGTTATCATAACTACCAGTTATATTTATTCATAATAATTATAAATAATTTTATATATTCTAAAATTCAAAAAGATGTCATGCAAATACATATTGAGAAGTTGAATCAGACTCCTGTTTCTGATCAAAAGATAGAGATAGTCGAAAGAAAGGGAATCGGTCATCCAGATTCTCTGACGGATGCCATATGCGAATCTGCTTCCAGGGTAGTTTCAAACTATTACATTGAAAAAAAAGGTTTCATTCATCATCATAATTTAGATAAAGGATTGTTAGTTGGTGGGGTTTCAAACCCTGTGTTTGGCGGCGGGGAAATCATAGAAAGACCAACAGCTATGGTCGCCGGGACTGCAACCATAATCGAAAGGATAGATGATATAAAGAAACTGATCTATGAAGAGGTTGACAAGTATTTCGATGAATCACTTCGGTTTGCAGATAAACTCAACCCTGAAATTTTAGTTAACATTCATCCTGGTTCCGCTGCTCTAGCCGATATATTTAAGAGATTCAGTAAGGGGGAGATACCCCCAGCCAATGACACATCCTTCGGAGTTGGTTACGCTCCCATGACACTTTTGGAAAATACTGTTCTCAATGTTGAGAAATTTTTGAATTCTAAAGAAATGAAGAAGAAGTTTCCTGCTATTGGGGAGGATATAAAAGTTATGGGGAGTAGGAATGATAATAACACGAACCTTACAGTTGCTATAGCTTTTGTTAGCCAATTCGTTTCAAGTTTAGAAGAATATTATGACCAGAAAGAAAAGATTAGAGAATTGTTAGAAAGAAAATTCAAGACAGACGGAATAGGTGTTTCCATTAACACGTGTGATGTTAAAGAGAGTGTTTACTTAACTGTTACAGGTACTTCGTGGGAGATGGGAGATGATGGTCAAGTTGGAAGAGGCAATCGTGCGAACGGTTTAATAACACCATGTAGGACTATGTCATTAGAAGCTGTGGCAGGAAAGAATCCAGTTTCCCATGTCGGTAAAATCTACAATCTGAAAGCACAGGAGATAGCAGACAAAATAAACGATGTGTTTGAATTAAGAGAAGTTCAAGTTCAGTTGTTATCACAGATAGGAAAGCCTATAAACGATCCTTTCGTTGGCATCAAGTACATATCTAACGGTGATGTTAGGCAGTCAGATATTAAAAATATTATTTCAAACAGCCTATCACGAGAAGGGTTTGAGAAGCTGATAAAAGGACTTTTGAAAGGAACTATTAGTGTTTTTTAGGTTAACAAAACTTTTAAAAGTTTAACTATCCTCCTATAAATCAATTACCATGGCTATAGAACTTAAGCCTACGAAAGAGTATTTCCTGCATGGGGAAAAAGAGAGTAAAGAACTCGTGAGTAGATGTAAAGAAGATCAGAAATGGATATACTACATGATCATAGGCTCATTCGGCCTGATAACTTTGTTGAATTTTTTAATGCCTGATTATCACTGGATTAAACCAGAACCAATAGAAATAAAGTTTGGGTTCATGGGAGTTATACTTACATTCCTCGGTTCAATGTTCTTCTTAAGAGCCTTCTTTTTTGCAGGAGGAGGGGGCTGGTTTGACCTCGGTTGGTGGTTGTGCATTATACTATCGATAGTTTTCCTCTATTTTGGCTTACCAATACTGTTCGGATGATATTATGACTTGGTATGAATATCAACCATTCTACTGGATACTGAAGAACTTAACAGCAAGACAAATCACCTCATTGATTTTGGCTGGGTTTCTGGTTTGTCTTTTCATAGGCTCATACTACGTTTATCTAGATACTGTAAGATCTCTACAAGATAACCCGTTCTACCTCTCGATTTATAAGTGGGCGGCTATATTTGTAATCATACTACTTGCATTATTTTTCTTATTATCATTCGATTTAAGGTTCAAGTTAGGATTAGAAGGCTCGTAATCTATGTCCCGGTTCTTTGGATGAGGTTTAGATAAGCCTTCATCTCTTCGACAAAAAGACGTAACATCTCTCTACAGTCTTCCATGTATTTTTCCCAGATGTTTACGTACAAAATTTTGTGGTACAAGACACGGAAGAACTCATACGCTATACTCCTCTGCCAGAAAGTATCTTGTGGATATTCAGCCCTTATCGCCCCTCTGATACGGATTCTGACATTCCCTTCTTTGCCAAACTCTTCGCTGGGTATAATGGTTCCGTTTAATATGCCTTGAACGAAAATGTAAGTGATCTTATCTAAATCTTTTCTCAGTTCAAACTCTATCTCAAACTTCTCTTCTTTCCCACTCCTGTCCCAGTTGAATATCTTTTCCTGAATCTCTGAATCACCGACTTTAAAGACCAACTTCAGCAGTTCGATATATTTTTTTACTACTAGTTGAGGATTTGGGCCTTTGTAGTTTAGAGTTATTGCTACTGGTTTTTCCTCCATACAATAGTCGTGTATTAAGATTTTTGCCTTTGCGAATACCATTTCTTTCGATAATAGATTTCGTGTCTGAGAATAAAAGTTTTATTATTAACTCCCATAAATTAAGTGAAAAACATGAAAAAAATAGCTACTTTTGGTGTATTCGACTTAATACACCCTGGGCACGTGAAATTTCTAGAAAAATGTAAAAGTTTGGATGAAGATTCTGAACTAATAGTTGTTATAGCCAGGGACTCTACAGTCATTAAAGAAAAGGGAGAAAAGCCTATAATATCGGAAGACCATAGGAAGTACGTTGTACAATCCTTGAAGCCAGTCGATAAAGTTATTCTAGGGAATGAAGGTTTAGATAAATTGAAAATAGTTGAAGAGATTAAACCTGACATCATAGTCCTGGGTTATGACCAACCTTGTGATGAAGAAGAATTAAAAAAGGACCTTGAGAATAGAGGTCTGAAAATTCAAGTCTTGAGATTGGAAAAATATGATGAGATGAGTTCTACGGCCATTAAAGATAGAATAAAGTTTTAATTACCGCCAAAACAATTATATTTTGAGAGGGAATGATACTAAACAGGATAATCGGTGTTGGATGTATTTTGATGGGGTTTTTATTCGTAGTTTTTTTTCCAGACACAAAAAGATACCAGCCCCCGCAATTTGCTCATATGTTCGTAATATTCGGAATATTTTTGATTTTTTTCGGAATATATTTGTTAAAAGTGTAAATCATGCCAGTAGAATGGAGAAAACAAAAACCTGGAGAAAAATACTTAGACTTTGATTGGATACAAGAAAATATCCCACAGACACATGACGAAGACATGAGTAGAGGATGGAGCTTAAGACACCCTAACACAACTTTTAGGTACAACCCTACTGTACCTGCTAGGACAGCTTTAACTGCCATTACTGGTCTAATGAACAATCTCCAAAATAGATGGCATTTCACAGTTAAAAAAGTCGATGAGTACATTGAGATATCACCTTCACATCCTATGTATCAAAGCATTGTTCGACAAAAGCAGGACATAATCAGACAAGTAAAAGAGGGTTTATCTCACGTTGACAGAGCAATCTCCGACGTTGAATTGTTGATGCATGATCGAAGAAAATACAAAATAATCCTGGACTTTTTTGCAAATAACGATGATCACTCTTTGAAGGCGATGTTCATAGATCAGGTTGATGTTAATCTACCAGAAGGTGTTTCCTTAAGGTCTATAGCTCCAAGATGGCCTACTATTATCGCAGATTTCATGCAATTAAAAGATGAGGATGATACGAAAGAGAAAGTACAGAAAAAACTGGGCACATCTATGGCTGAAGCTGTTGTTTTAGCCACAAAAGTTAAATTGTACAAAAAATGGAAGGACTATTTTGGTGAACAAGTAAAGATAAGATATAAGCACATACTTGAACGTTTATACGGCAGAAAGGCATCCATAGAAGAGTACAGGAACTGGATCAGACCTTTGATTAGAAGAGTTTTGCAGATTAGAGAGGTTGATGATAAGACTCTAGCTATGAACAAAAATATACCAGTCGGAATTGGTATGCCCGTTGCTCTACAATATATAGAATACTGGGCATGGACTACGATGGAAGGTTTGGAACCAGTCGAGCATCACAAAGCCCCGGGAGAATTTTATGAAACCAAAGGGATAAAGCCGGTATCAGGATCATTTTGGCCACACTATAGAATAGCTGAAGGAGCAGTACCAAGGTTTCCAATAGAACCATACGATGATGTGGTCAAAAAATTCATTCCCAAGATTGAAACTCACCATGGCATCAAGATAATTGAGGAAGATGTTCTAGACGCCAGAAAAAGACTCCTTTTGGAAGGCAGCCGAACATACTACTGGTATGTGCTGGTCCATTTTCCAATATCCATATTGCATTTTAAACTACCGAGTGGGCTTGATGTTGAAGATGTAGATTTTAAGAATTTGTCAGTGGCTTTTATCACTCAAAATATACTGTTAGTAAAATTTTTGGAGTTAATAGCAGAAGAAAAGAAGATTGACGTTTACATAGATGAACTCTTGGGAAAAAAAGTTATGGAAGAAGGAGTTATAAAGGAAATTGACGAAATACTCCATGAAGAATTCCCCAAACTTTATCCTAAAGAGGAGCTGGGAAAACCTGAAGAGTCTCCATTCTCCAAATTTAAAGAGTCATTAACTAAATCCATGGCAAATCTACAAAAAACATTGAATAGTATTTTTGGACTGAAGATGCTTTTTGTAAAAGGACCGTATGATCCACATTTCCGTGATAGAATGACTTATAGCTTCGGCAGACCTTTCCTGAGAGAGATTTTCGAGCCATTGATTTGGTCATATATGTTGAAAAATTTTGGTGGGGTATGATGTCCAAGTTAAAACTTAAAGTTGCAGTATCGACGGGTCTCTATACAATAGCACGTCCAGAAGATTTAGCAACAGTCGTTAGAAAAGTAGGTTATGGTCTGACCAGGGGCACAGGTGCAATAGAGATAGGAGCTGATTATCCTCACGAAATCGATTTTACTGAAGGACAAGAAGTTAGATACATTGCTGAAAAACAAGGTGTAGATTTAAATTTACACGGCAGTTTAACTGTTCCTTTTTGTATTCCAGAAATGGTTCAATGGCAAGAAGCAGATGACCATGTACACAAATCCCTCAAGTCTGCAGTATATGGTGGATGCAATTATGTAGATTTTCATGCCTGTCTTCATTATTGGTTAGAGATGTTGAGTTATGTTGGAGCTAGGTTAGAGATTATAATGTGTGACTGGAATGGTGAATTCATTTCTGAGATATTGTTCAAAAATGAAAATTTGAGAGAATATTTTATAGAAAATTACTGGGACAAGTATGATAGACTTGTTCTGGGTGAAGATTTGACGCCAATCTATTACAGAGCTCAAGAAGAAGCGAGGCTGAAGGCAGAAGAATTGGCAAGGAAAGGCGAGATTACAAAAGAAAATATCGGTCAAAAAATAGGCGAAATTCATGCAGATGTTCTTAAAGAACTTGTGCAAAACAAATTAAGGGAAAGATTAACTAAGAAAACCAAAAGAGAGAGAGATTGGTACATTCTCGGAAGAACGCGAGGAGATTTATTAGACGCTTGTGATTTTATAGTAAATGCTCTCTTCTTTAGTCAAGATCCTATATGGGAAGAAATGGTGAGATTGTATAAAGATATTTTTCAAGAATACATTAAACTTTTTGGAGAAATGGACCCCTCAACCAACAGGGATTGGCTTAGAAACTCTATTAAACATGCAAGGGATAAAGGTGACATGGTTTTTAAAGAATTCTATTACGGAGTTATCGGTGCAAAATTCTTACAGGGTCATTTAATGAATGCATGTAGATGGATGGCTGAAACTAAAAATGAAATTAGAGATTATAGAGGTAAGGGATTACCGTCGATAATTAAGAATGAAGTGAAAATAATCAACCCACACAATATGGAAGAAATATTGAAAAAGTTGATGGAGACATTAAAAAACCTAAATATTGCAATAGAAATGCCGGATGCTAGAGACCCAAAAGAAGCCGGAAGATACATGCTCTGGAAAACGAAGCAAATATACCTTACGATAAAACATACAAGAAAGGCATTGAAAGAAGAGGGCAATCCTTACTGGGATAAAATATTTGTACTCGTTGATTTTGAGCATATCGCAACACAAGGTATCGATCCTTTTGAGGAACTGAATGATTTGGTGAAAACCTATCCTGACTGTGGCAGGTTAATCAAATGTATACATGCAAACTATCCAAGCCCATTACATGCACACTTCCCAATTCAACTAGGTGATGATCGCGTATACAAATTATTATGGATACTGAAAGAAGCAGGGATGGGCAAAGATCATATCACTTACATACTCTTTGAAAGAGGAGGGTTTAAAGATCCTTTCCAGCATGCTGTCACTGCTTTAAAGATAATGATAAAGTTCTTAGAGAAGGATGTACATCCAGATAAATTACCTGAGGAATTCTATGGAGTTTCACCACGTGGCTTGTTGGCAGAAGAGAGACAATGGGTTACCATCTTCAATAATGCTATGAACCCGTTGAAAGGTCTTTTGAAGATACCAGAAGAAGAGTTTACATTCTTGGGCAGAGCAGCAATAGAAGAAGGCAAGAAACCAGAAGAATGGAAGAAGGAGGAGTATAGATAATGTACGTAGAAGATAAAACTGGTGTACCTGATATAAGCTCTACGATAAGAAAAACACCAATTACTACGATCGTTGAAGAAATGGATTGCTTTACTCCTAGAAGATATATCACGATAGAGTATTCTGGACCGAACATCCGGGAAATAGCTAGAAACTCCCCAAGAATTCTTAAAGAGGGGATGATGATTACTGGAACTAATGTTTTTATCGATGATTATTATGTTGATGTAACCGATCCGAATAACATTGTATTCCATATATTTTGGCATGGAAGAAGAGGTTTTGACAATTTTTCTGATATGTGGGGATGGATCAGACTAAAACATGGGGTCGTACACCCTGATGGGACAGGTTCGGTTAGGATTGAATTCTATTCGAAGGTTGTTACTAGATGGAATAGAAAAACCATACTCCAGAGAAATCCAATATACGATCTTCTAATGAGAATTTACAGATACATCTATTATGATGAACAGAGGAGAAAGTATGTACAACAATGCAAAGATTACACAGAAGATATGATAAAAAGAATGAAGAAGATGCTAAAGCTCATAGAGACTGCTCAGTTAAATGCTTAATGTCTTTTAACTATTTTTGCTACTTCTTTAGGAACTAAGTGTTCCCATTCTTTACCTTCTCTTATTCGTTTTCTGATCCCACTGGCGGATATACCTCCAAACTTAGGATGTTCTTTCACTGGGATGTTAAACTTTTCGAAACATTTTTTTGTCCAAGGATTCGTCGTAAAGACTGTGTCAAACTTTGCTTTTTCAAGAATACTTTTTACCCAGGCATCATCATCGTATACGTCAGGGATTCCAATAATTTCATATTTTTTAATACCTTCAATCTTTAATGTTTTGTTTATCATCTCTTTCCTTTCTTCTACAGTAAATGGGTTTCTATCTGTATTCGATTTTTGAGAACTACCGATGATTATTATGACTTTATCGTATTTTTTTAGGATCCATTTTATGACTTTTAGATGCCCTGTGTGTAGAGGTTGAAAGCGACCAACGAAAAGTGCTGTTTTCATAGAGTTAATTTTGATTTTTAATAAATAAATTGTCCAACGTACTCATGATAGGTTCTATCTTACTACCAGATTCTTAAACATTTTTGGTCTAAGGAATAAGGCCATGAGAAAAGCCGCTATAATCGGTGTCAAAAAATAGGTTAGAACAAATAGCATCGAGAATGTCCTCCAGAATGGAATGTTCACAAAAACGCCTTCAATACCTCGAAAAGCCTTGGAATAACACCAACCTATCATATAATCTACGGCTGTCCCTACTAATGTTTCACTCTTTGTTATCATTATACTTCCATCTGGGTTTATAGCAAAAGGGGCTATCCATATGTCTATTATAAAACTGATGCATAACCATGAAAATATACCACCTCTTATAGTTCCCCAAAAATCAACCTTTTTCTTTATAGTAAATCCTGTTGGGGTTCCGAAAACGATAAAAGTTAGGATGATATGACCGACATGATATATTAAGTATTGAATCGGCGGTATTAAACTCATAAACCAATCAGAATACATCATTCCAGGTGTAACAAACAATATCCAAACAAAAGCGAATGCTAAAACAGAGCCTATAACAATCCATTCTCCCCTGCTTATCTCAAATTCTCCCGTTTCTCTCTTCTTCATATTATTATTTTGTTTTATGTAAATAACTTAGTATCTCAATTATAGTTCTGGTCGCTAAAAAATCTGTTGTTCGGTTCCTTGGCAGATATCTTTGGAGGTTCAGATCCAAACCAACTAATTTACCTCTTTTAAACGGCTCGATTAAATCAACGAATTCGTGGAAGAATAGACCGTTTGGCTCTAAGTATTCGACTGCTGGAGCAAGGGATGGATCAAAAAAATCGATATCAAAACTGACATAAAATTTACTTCCATTCAGGAAATTACCTAATTCTTTCTTAACCTTATTCATGTTTTTTCTTATCTGATTCGGTGTAAAGAACAGGATGTTCCTTTTTTTCATGTAATCGAATTCGAACTCGTCACATGATCTCACACCTAACAGAGCGACACTATTTTTTTTCGACTCACAGAACCTTCTCAACCAAGTTGCTCCGTTGAACTTAAATAATGAACTTTTGTCCTTTATTATTGATTTGTAGTAGGAAGTCATCATCGTGTGTTCATACTTATCCTTTAAATCGGCATGAGCATCAAACACTATAACTTTTACGTTCTCAGGAAAGGCCTTTAAAGAGAACAAAGAAGCTAAATGTCCTCTTGTCAGCATCAAAGGTATTTTTCCTAGTTTTAAAATCTCTTTACACCTTTCGGTAATTTCATCCAGCTTTTTTAATTTCAAGTCTCCGATATCGGCTGTTTTTATGTTATCAAAAACGTTTCTTTTTTTATCTAAATCAAAAGTCTCAACAAAGTCATTTTAAAACGTTTTTCGAATCTTTACCTATTGGGGCCCCAAAAACTATTATATCGGCTTCTGCAGGATTGAATAGATTACAGAGGAATTTTAATGGCATAGTATTAATATAAATAAAATAGTAATGTTAATAAAATTAACTAGTTCAGAAACTACTCCTATTAAAAAAAATAAATTGAGATTGTTTTTAAGATCAACAATTAAATTATGTTATACCTAATGCGGTACAAATACCTGGTGACGTACCAATAACATGTGCAGCGTAACAGGAGGTTGACATGGTAAATGAAGGATAGCCTGCATTTGACATTACAGTTGAACATTCAGTATATAATGCGGAAGTGATATACATGTTCGTGGGCCAATTACCGCCTGCAGCTCTGGTCTTGCATTGGGTACACCAACTAATAATTCTTGACTGACACTCTGTAATACTCAATGTTGGAGTTGTTGCGTAACTGTAAATTAAATAGATTAGTATTGCTGCTACTATAACACCTACTAAAAGAAGTAGTATTGTCTGAATTGCTATACCCTTATTCATGATTATTATTTAGAATTTCCCCAATAAAAAGCTAGCGGGGATTTGAACCCCGGTCTCGAGCTCGAGAGGCTCGCATCCTTGACCGGACTAGACTACAGGGGCTTAATTTAATTTTTAAAAAATAGGGTTAAAAGTTTAATAGCTTACGATATAGTTGAAGTCTACAAGACCTATAGAGACAACATCCCCAATACTTCTTCTAAAAACAAATTCTTATCCTTCTCCCCAGTAAGGGCATCGATGACATCAACATTCCCATCCTCATAAAAAATGAACCAGTAAGGATAGTAAACCTTCTTCCTCTCCACGGCTTCGGGGCTGAATAGATCTAAAACTTGATTTGTTAACGATTGCTTGACCTTAAAAGGCAGCAAATCCCCAGCATACTTGTAGTTGACGGGGTTATCAGGAATTTGGTTCTCGATTATTTCTTCAAAATTCAAGTCTAGATTACCCTCATAATTTTCATCTTCTTTAGAAATTAACTCTTGTTTCTGGAGTTTTTCCAATATTTTTGATAAATCCCTTTCTTTTATCTTCAGACGTTTTGATATCCTCTCAAAATTTGTTAGGCCATAAGTCGTTAGGTAGAGTAAAACCGCTCTTCCTTTTATATCTAAATCTAAAAGTCTCGGTAATCCATCAGTCCTAGCTAACAGACTATCTCTAACAAACACCAGTTCACTACTTATCCCATCGACGAACAGGCTGTCGATCTTCTCCCCCTCTTCTGTCGAAAACTTGCATTTCAATCTCCACAAAGGATAATAGACGAGCTTGAATTGCTCGAATCTTTTTAGTATGTTTTTTTTCACATCCTCCTCCAGAAACTTAGGATAGAAATATAAGATATCGCCTTCTTCTTTTTGTTTGAGTCTATCAGGCATCATCGCTGCAGCTCCTGTGTGATGACTTCTTCTAATTCTTATGTTAACTAGGAGAGGTTGATCTATCAAACCAACGACAGCACTAGTTCCTATCGGCAGGACTTTGATTTGTGATTCTATACCTCTAGTTATTCCCTCGACTGAATCCATTATTGATCTTAAATCATTCGGGTTCGTTATCCTCAAGAACAATTGAGTGTTACATTGGGATAGAACATTCTTATCAACTCTAGCAGGTCTTTGACTTATTATCGCTAAACCCATGCCGAACTTCCTTCCTTCTGATGCCACAGTACGAAGTATGTTCGAGCTTATAGCTTCTCCCCCAAAACCTCTTTCAGGGCAGAAATTCTGTGCTTCTTCAACGATCAATAAAAAGTATGGGATCTTGTTTTGTTTTCTTGCTTCAAACAAATCCTTGACCAATTTGTAAACTATCAATTGCTGGACATCTGGGTCTATACCCTTCAGGTTAATGATACTCAACTTATCCTTTTTCACTAAATCAGAAGGTTTGATGTAACTCGCACTGTCGAAGAGTGCTGTAGTCTTCAAGAAATCTATAACTGATAAAACACCCCACTTAGCCTTACTCTTAGAGATTTGGATTTGTTTTCTTAAGTCGTTCAGAGTATATTCAGGCTTTCCTATGTCTTGAACAGCCGAATAGATTACACTCATCTGGTTTGCTGTTAAACGGAATGGGAGCATGTCAAAAACTTCTTGATAGTTCAGTTTATCCTTAAATTTGAGTTTTTTTGCTCCTACTACCAGATTTTTTTCGGGACAGTAAACCTGCAATTCTTTCTTGTACGCCTTTGACTTAATCCCAAACATGGACATGTACTTAGTTTCTTCTGGTTTTCTGTTCGGGTCTCTCAGGGAAATGTACTCTCCGTGCGGATCGATGATAACAGCAGGGATCTTATTTTCCATAAACTCCTCTAGAAGAACGCCGATAAAGTATGATTTACCGAATCCAGATTTGGCTAAGACTGCTATGTGTTTTGTTATCAGAAGTTTTGGATCGAGATGAACTCTTAAGTTTTCAGAACCATCTAAGAGACCCATATATAAACCAGAAGTTTTCAACTCTAAAACTTTTTTTATCAACCCATCATCAGCTTTGTAAACAAATGAGCCAGGTTTAAACGGCATTCTAGGCATTCTGACAGTCCCTCTCTTATCAGTGTATCCTATGACCGCAACTTTTGCTATAGCCTTTTCTTTTTCTTGGACAATACCTTCTATTCTTCCGAGAACCCAATGCTTTTCTGGGTCTCTTGTTGCTATGAAATCCATCTTCTTGATAATACTGGATACTTCAAAATCGAACCATTCTGGTGAGGTTTTGCCGATTATTCTTCCGACTAGCATATGCCACTAATATTATTCTTAGGAGTTTAAATTTAAATCGAACTGTCAAAAGTGGGCCCGATGGGGTTAGGCTCTCAAAGTCATCGAAGTTACATGCATTTTTTACACAAGCCAGCATTCTGATAAACCTGGATGGGAGAAATAGGTTTCAAGCATTTCTTACAAAGGGACATATTCATTGTTTTAACTATATGAACCACTTCTTTTCATTGAATTCTTCTAGGGATTTTATTTTCCTAGCTTCTTCTAAACAGTTGCAAGTAGGTATGTTATGGACATCCATTCCTTTATAACAACCGCAGTGTTCTGGTTTTGTCATTTGACCGCAATAAGCACAACGAACTAATATGTTAGACATAAAATTACCCGGATAATAGTAAAATTTGTTTTTCCAGCACATTATCACACTCTGCACACATCTTTTTCCAAACCCAGTAATTTGTTTTTTGCTCTGTAGAATACGTTATTTTTCTACTACTACAATTTATACATTTACCATGTTCGTCTATTCCATTCAATTCTTTGGTCATTTTCAACACCTCTATGGGAGTTAAACAGGTTAAAGGATTTCTTTAAGAGAAATAAGAACGAATGCTTACAATTCAAATTTCTTAATTTTCTCGGAAAATCTAATATTTTTTAACTCTTCTTATAAATACATGGCATATTGGATTTATAAACTCATATGAGGTGAACAAGAAACCAATTACAATCTAACTCTCTCTTCCAATCAGAAATCTATCTGAAGTTTCTTCTAAAATATCTTCTGCCTTTAAAATTTCTGTTTCTACGAGATTCGTGTTTCCTGAATGGTAAAATTTTGAAGTCTGGGATCTCTATTCTTTTGATATTGTAAGAAAAACTGTTTATTATTCTTCTAAACGAACCATGTTCTTCTTTGCTCAAAAGTGATATTACCTTTCCTGATTCCCCTGCCCTGGCCGTTCTCCCTATTCTGTTCGTATAATCCTCTGCATCTTTTGGTATGCTGTAGTTGAAAATGTGAGTTACATTCTTAATGTCTAACCCTCTCGAGGCTACATTTGTTGCAACTAAAATTTTTGTTATTCCTTTATGAAAGTTTCCTATTACTGTTTCTCTCTGATGTTGCGATAATCCACCATGTAAAGCTGTAGCGTTTATACCGTAATTCCGAAGGTTTCTGGCAACATCATCTGCATCTCTCCTAGTATTGCAGAAAATAATTGAGAGTTTTGGTTTCTCTTGATTGATCAAATGAGCTAGCAATGAGAATTTTCTTTTTCGGTCAATATCACAATAATATTGTTTTAAAACATCGTCCCCAAGTTTGGTTTTTGTTTTAATTTTTCTTGCATCTTTTGTAAATTTTTCTCTGATTTTCATCAGACTATCTGGCATAGTTGCGCTGAACAGTAATGTCTGTCTGTTTTTCGGTATATCTCGTTCAATCGTCTCTATGTCTTCAATAAAACCCATATCGATCATTCTATCTGCCTCGTCCAAAACAAAAAATTTCAGATTACTTAAATCCATGGTTCCCCGCCTCATATGGTCCATAACTCTACCTGGTGTTCCGACAACAATCTCAGCTCTTCTCAATCCAGAAATCTGAGGTTCTATAGAAACTCCTCCATAAACTGTTTGTACGTAAAGTCCTTTGGAATTTGAGAACTTGCTGAGGTCATCTGCTATCTGTAATGCCAATTCTCTTGTGGGCGCCAAGACAAGGGCTTGAATTTTACCACCTTTGACAACTTTCTCCACCAATGGTATCCCAAAAGCTGCTGTCTTACCCGAACCTGTTTTAGATTGGCCAATGACATCATGGCCCTGTTTAATAATAGGTATAGTTTCAGACTGAATTCTTGTTGGTCCTTTTCTAAAAGTCACAAAAGCAACAGAATTAGTATAATAAACTAACGCTATTTGTCACAACTTTGTACTTTGAATTTAATTATATGGAATAGACAAGTATTTAAGCCTTTCCCAAAAACAAAAATCTATCAAATCTTTTAAAATTTAATTGTTATTTTTCCAGGGAATCCTAATCTTTCTAATATTATCTTTTCTTTTTCTATAACAACTTCTCTATCAGTTTTCTTCATTAAATTCACCCCTCAAATTATAACAGAAAACGATAATCTACTATCCAATAGTTAAAAATTAAGGTTATCCGTATAAATTAATTGGTATTATGGAGTTAAATAGTGCTTAATTCAATCTCAGAACAAAAATCTATTCTTTGATTTAGAATATACGAAATATATTCCATATAACATATATATTGGGCCCGATGGGTTCCGTGTACAAATGGGTTTGGAACCTTGAACTTATAAAAAATAATCATTCTTTTTACGTACCAAAATCTAATTAATATTATGAAAAAAATGAATTTAATTGGATGGTTGGTCTTAATTATTTTTTTACTCGTTCTTTTCCCCATTGTTCATGCTCAAGTTCCAGATGCTTCTGAAATAAACGAGAAGATAAGTTCTATCGTTCATTACGCTGAGGAATACGAGATTGGCAACATAGATTATCTGCAATTGAATGTTTATGGGCATAAAATAAGGGCAGACCTGAACCTGATGCTTGGCGGCAGTATTGGTGAGTATTGGTGAAGAGTGGGCAAGGATTCCACAGGAAAATATAGAAAAGACGTTTGGCCAGCCAACAGAATACACTAACTGGATTTGGAGAGATGACAAACATCTGCACAATAGATTAGATGAGGCAATGCCGCAATGGGAAAGAATAATCTTTGATGGAAGGAAGGTTCGGATTATATTCAATTCATTCCCCAGTGCAATAGAAGACAAGAACGGCGAACTATTCAGATATTATTCTGTTGACCTTATGGTGAAATTCAAGAAAGAGTACGATATAGATATTGAGGCTATTTTTAGCGAGATTACCTCACTTGCAGCTGATTTTAATCTTACAAGAACTAAAAAGTCTGGTGAGGTTCTGGTAACAAGAATGCTTGAATATGAAAGGGCTATAAACAGCTATGTTGAGGGAAATATGGAGCGCTGCACAGAAATAATCGATAGTTTTTTTGAACCAGAGGAGAAATGGCCTGAACAGGGAATGGTGGTGTGGCGATTAAGTTTGTATGAAGGAAAAGATTTTGACTTGATGCTGCAGCTTGAGGAATGCAACGATTGCGGTGAAGGGAAATGGATATACATGTGGGCCGATGTAAAAGGCATAGAACCGATGTTTATTTTCAGTTCTCCGGAACTTCATTTAGGAAAGCTTGCGCAGCAAATTGATGAAGAATATTACAGGACGCTTTCTATAGACGAGTTAAACCAGGAACTTAAGAACACCTTTTTTGAGATGAGGGATGAGGCTGAAAAATTTGATAAGACGAGATCAGAGGATTTTCCCAAGAAACTGTTTTTCAGCAGATTCAAGATGCAGGAGATAAGCAGAATACAGGATCAGAAATACAACAATGTTTATGAATTTGACGAGGGCATAGCAAGAAGAATAGCATCTGGTGAACTGCAAGGTCCTGGCGAATGTAAAAATCTTGATACATGCAGGAGTTACTGTGAAAAAAATACAGAAGAGTGCATAAATTTTATGCACAACCTTCGGGTAGAGTTCCTGGATAATATATTCAAGGATTATGAAGTTGAGAAGACACCGATAAAAAGAATTAATTGGGAGAGAGTATTAATAGAAAATTCAGCAACCCGCCAAGACAGCTGGTGCATGCATGTGAATGATCTACAATGCAGTGACGATGAAGGTTGTGCGAACGGTGTGTGCGTTCCTGCACTTGGGGGAAATGAAACATGTGATAACGAAGTAGATGATGATGGTGATAATGTTGTTGATTGCCAGGATCCGGACTGTTGGCAAGAGAGGCATTGCGGCAAACTCTGTGAAGACATCTGCAACAGGGAAGGTGGATGCTGGCAGACCATCCATGATACATGTTATGGTGTTTGTAAAGAATGCTGGGATTGTGGAGGAAGCGACGAATGCAGAAACGTATGCGAACCAACCTGTTGGCCATGTCATGACAAGGAGGAAATAAGAAATGCATGTGATGATTGCTGGGTATGTGAGGATGAAGCATACGGAGGCTGTTATGGCGAATGCAAGACTTGCGAAGAATGCAACACCCAAAGAAGAGAGAAGATAAGGGCGATTTTTGATCGTGCAGCAACAGGCGAAATAGAAACTCCTGGAGGTTGCATGTCAGAGGATGATTGTAATAGGTATTGTGCAGAGCATGGGGAGGAATGCGGAGAAATAATGACTGAGATAGGTTTCTATTCAGAGGAACTTGACTGCAGTGAGGAATGCAAGGAATGCACGATATGCAATCATGACCTTGGGAATTTCAAATGCAGTGAAAATCAGTATTTTGACAAGGATAATGGTTATTGTGTTTGTAACGAAGGATGGTATGATTGCGACGGGGATTGGGAAAACGGCTGCGAAAGCGAAGTACAATGTGACGCTGGTCCTTGCTTTGAAGAATGCAAGGAATGCGATGCCTGCGAAGAAGAATGTGATGAGCTATGCTTGGAATGCTATAAATGCAGGAACCCTGAAATGCCTACGTACATATGCGACGGTGTTGAGCAATTAGAGCCTTGTGAAGTTGAATATGTCTGTAATGGTGTAAAACAAAAGAAACCGTGCAAAATTTACATATGCGATGGAAGAGAATATACCAAGCCATGTGATGAGATAAATATAACATGTGGCTTGAATCAGATTTTGGTTGAAAACAAGTGTGTTTGTAACGAAGGATTCAAAGACTGTGATAACGATGGGAATTGCGAATCAACAAAGGCCTGCGGTCTTGAGATATGCGATGATAATAAGGACAACAACGATAATGGTCTTATTGATTGCCAAGACAAGAAATGTGACCAACAGTTTTGTAGAATTAAAGATGGAAAAGAGTTTTTCTGTATTGAAAAGAAATGCGTAGACCCTGAGGAAATTGTCGATGAGGAACCAGAACCGATATGCGGAAACCACGTGTGTGAGGAAGGAGAGGATGAAGAATCTTGTCCGGAAGACTGCATTGTTTGTGAAATATATGAGCCACCTGAATGCCCAAACGGGAAAATAGTGTGGGGAGGGAAAGATAAGTTCGGTTGTCATCTGCCTCCGATATGTGTTGTTACAAAGAAGGAATGCGAAGTAGATGAGGATTGTCCTCAACCAAAATGCGAGAAGGAATGCGAAGTAGATGAGGATTGTCCTCAACCAAAATGCGCAATTTCTCGTTGCATTGAAAACGAATGCAAAGTAACAGAATTAATCACTGATTGTGAAGAGGGATGCAAAGAAGGGAAAACCAAGAAAAGGAAATGTAAAGACGGGTCCGAAATAATAACTGCGGTATGTTCTGCTAATGAATGGGTTGAAACAGGAAATGATTGTCCTGAAATTCCTAAAAAATGTAAAGAAGGAGAAACTGAGACTAAAAAGTGTAAAGATGATTCTGAGATTATCATAAAAGAGTGTATAAATGGTAAATG
>SMTZ1_10001225_pt1 | contig 30341 bp, 30 predicted proteins | sample DeeMarSWOR136_30_FD_25667 | JGI IMG/M metagenome (IMG submission 25667) | reverse complement strand
CGATCGTTGAACAGCCCCTATACAATATGCTCTCCCGCTTCATTGAGCTAGAGATCTTAGCAGTGGGAAAGACTCATGGTATGGGGTTTACAGTCTTTAGTCCACTGGCACAGGGTCTTCTTACGGGAAAATATAACGATGGCGTGCCAGAAGGTAGTCGGGGAGCCACATCTCAGATAATGAACAAATATCTCACTGAGGAGAATCTATCAAAGGTAAGAAAACTTGGAGAGATTGCATCTTCACTTGATATTACTACTGGACAGCTGGCATTAGCATGGGTTCTTAGACGCCCTGAGGTTTCAGCAGCACTGGTAGGCGCTACAAAGCCTGAACACGTAATTGAAAATGTTAGAGCTTCTGATGTGAGCCTCTCAAAGAACACGCTTGATGAGATTGAGAGTATTTTGAATAATGCTCCTAAGTGGCCTTATCCATATCATCCCAATAGCTTCTATGAAGATAAGATGAGATATTGAAACAAATCATGCAGAGTAAAAATTTGTCATCTCAATGGACTGGGAAGTTTCTAGTAATATTGACTACTTCTCCGTCTTTGAAGCCTACCAGCTTACTATCAGTCTTTGCGATGCCATATCCGCCAAGAAAAGAAACTGAAAGCCCCTCATCGACTGGATAGTCTAAGTAGATACTTCGTGATGCAGCAATTACTGTGTCATGGGTGACATAGACATGGAGGTCATTCGAATCCGCTCTATTGAATATACCAACAATTTGTTGAGTCAATCGGTCAAGGTAGTCATCAATTGGCTCTATGACCTCTGGTGGTAGCTTATTTTGTTTCCATTGAAAATAGAACTCATCAAAACCAATCTCATGCGCTAGTGTAACTATCTTTTCGATATCCCCTTTGCCTCCTAGAAGAATATTTAATCTTTCAATATTAATGAGTTGACCATTATTCGCATCAAATCCTGATGCGATTCTTTCTGCGGTCTGTTTGGTTCGGATATGAGGGCTATGAAAGATGGTTGTCCTCCAATGCTTTGGTATTCTTTTTCCGAACTCAAAGGCAGTATCATGACCAGACTCTGTGAGCTCTGCCTGAATTGTTGTTGGTACATCAATATCCCTTGGTCGTTCAGAGTGCCTAATCATAATAAGGACTGGACCAGAATCTAAACTGTCCAACCAACCGAGAAGTGCTCGAGCCTCCTCAAGCCAATCAATCATGTTCCACTCTTGATCAGATACCACTCTGATTCTCTCCTATGATACCGACGTGTGGTCACAGCAATTGGTATCTTATTAACTGGTGTGCATTAATCGTGTAATAAAGAGTAGAAACTCATCAATGAACATACCCAAGAAGTAATTAAACTCAACATGACGCATTGGCTAGTGATACAGATTGAGTCTAATTTCTGAGATAAAGAGCTGGTTATGGGTCCCTATAGTCTGGATAGTAGTATACTCGTTAACACTAGTTATTGGAATCGCTCTTGGAAGCATGTTTGATCCGATGTTCTATTGGTGGACAATGTTAGTCAGCGTGCCGTTAATCATCGCTCCAGTTACGTACAAGAGTCTAGTTGGTGGAGGATGCAGTCTGCGGTTTCAAATCTGCGCTCTAGTGAAAGGTTCCTTTGTAGGCATAATCTTTCTCATATTAACAATGGTCACTGACTCACTCCTATGGTCAAGTCTAGCCCCCACAATTGGTTGGAATCCCACCTCATCTAGCATTTCGGAATTATTCTATCAAATATGGTTCTTCAGTGGGATTATTGGTGGTGTAGGTGCAAGAATCGTCGAAGTCAGAGGATACACTACTGGTTCTGAGATTTCAATTGCAGGTTTTGAATGATTCTTGAAAAGTATATGATAAAAGGGACAATGCCGTCGACACTCATAAGGGGTATACCATTGGTCAAGGCAACTGAAGAACAACTCCATTGGAATCAGCTAAGGAAACAATCACTTCTGGATGAGAAACCGTCTGACTTCTATCAAGTAGCAAAGGACCAACTTGGTCTTCACTCAACTGATTATTGGACGCCTTACCTTTCTGTATGGGCACGTATTGGTGATTATGATGCTGAGAGTATGTTTGATTCAATTGACAATGGGAGAAGACTAGCAAGGACTCATGCATTCAGGACAACGTTGCATGTGATGCACATTGATAACCTTTCAATGATACTAAGTGCAACCGGACCTTCATTATTTAGGGCCTATCGGGCAGACAAATACAGAAAGATGGACCAGCTGAGTGACAGAGAGATTGAAGATATGCTTGACCGTGTGAGGGCGGCCTTGGAGGATGGACCACTACTAACAACAGAGTTGAAGAAACTTCTTCCAGAAGTTGGAGAGAATGTACGTTCTGCCCTCTTGATGTTAATGGCACGGGGAGAGGTTATTCGTGCAAAAGCCAGTCACGCACGAAGTAGTTTCACATCATATGCTTTGCTGAACAAGTGGGTTAAGGGTTTCAAACTGAAGTTGATTGATGAGCAAGAGGCTATCACTCTGCTCATCAAAAGCCACATTGAACGATTTGGTCCTGCATCGGTTGATGATATTGCATGGTGGCTAAGAGAAACAAAAACAACTGTCAAGAACGTGCTTGAAGTATTGGGAGATACTATCGTCAAAATTGAAGTTGGGGGTTCTGAGAAGTTCATTTTGATGGAGGATTTGGAATTTGCGGCATCCCTTGAACCTCCATCTGAAGATCTAGTTTGGTTTCTACCGTACGAGGACCATTTTCTGAAAGCATTCATTAATCGAGCTAATTTCATAGTGGAGGATGTCCAACCAAAGCTGTTTCCTGCAGACAAAAAGCACTTCTGGCCCTCGAAACCGGACGGACCAAGAAAGATGCCAAGTAAAGGAATAAGAGCCACAGGGGAAGTAAGACCTTCAATCTGGCTAAATGGTCAAGTAGTTGGCAGATGGGAGCTGGATGATGACAAGGAAAATATGAAGAGAGTCGTCTTCAGTTTGTATTCAAGAGTTACAAACTCTCAGAATGATAGAATTGAGCATATTAGGAGTCAATTGGAGCATTTTATCAACTCATCAATGATACCAATATCAACTGGTAAGTAACAGACACGCATAAATAGGGAGATTATGATGCAATATATCTAACCATCTGGAGTTGTATCAAATGGGAAAGGGATTAGCTTTATTCGGACTCATTCTAATCATAATTGGCATACTACCATTATTCATGCCAATGATTGGACTTGGGACTTTTGTAGATTACTTCTACATGCTCAATATCTATACACTATCGATTGCAGGCTATGATTTTTCAGAACTTATGCTCATTCTCTTAGGGTTGGGCGTGATTCTTCTTATCGTTGGAGCAGTCAGGTAGATCCTGCAATTCGAAAATCATAGGCATATGTGGGGAGAAAAAAACTCCCCAGTACCTATAGTCTAGTCTGTATTTTAATCAATTCCAATTCGAGTTGCAATCTTCACGATTATGAAGACCACAAATGCCACGATTATGAATGTGATTAGGCTGTTGATAATTGGTCCAGCAGCAAGTGTATAAACAACATCCCCACCAATACCAGGGAGTACAATCTGTATGAGCGGCATGATGAAACTAGTCACAAGCGCTTGTACAACCACACCGATATAGATACCCAAGATGAACGCCACAGCGAGTCCAAGTACCTTGTAGTTTGAAATAAAAGCAACAAACTCGTTTATGAGTCCTTTAGGTTTTGGAGGCGCTGGAGCTGGTGTAAGCAGTTTCCGTATTTCCCTAAGTTCTTCTAACATTTCATTGTTTGACATTTCATCACCCCTAGCGAGTGTGCCAAGAGAAAGAAGGCATCTTATTTATGACTCTTTCCCAATGAACTTAGATTGATAAAATAGAAAGAATTGGCATAACTGATGAGCTTCTGGTTTCTTCTCTCAATGGTAGGATTAATCCTTGTCGTACCAGTCCATTTTCTGTCAGTCGAACATTCTAAGTTGGATGGAAAATATGGCATGGAGAAGGGATTTAAGATTGGAGCTGTTCTTGGGATGGTCTCAGGATGGGGATTCTTTCTCTTCCTGATTGGACTCTGGGTTTCACCCCAAGAGAAGTTCTCGATCCAGATACTAGGAGTCAGCTTCTTAAGTTTGCCACTCTCGCATCTCTTGTTTGCCACTGTATTTCTTCTGCCTGGAGCTTGGCTTGGAATAAAGGGGGTCACTGAAATGGGACTTAAAGCTGCAGAAACCCATCGTGCGGATAGAGTGATTTCAACAGGTGTCTACTCAAAAGTAAGACATCCACAGTACTTGGGAGCGATATTCTCTCACATAGGTGCTTCTTTTCTGTTTTCAGGATATTTCTCATTGCTAGTAACACCTTTAGTGTGTGGAATCAACTACATCTTGTGTTGGAAAGAGGAACAAGAACTAATCAGAGAGTTCGGAGAGGAGTATCTGAAGTATAGAGAGAATGTTCCAATGCTTATCCCCAGATTTGGTAAATGATTGATTTTGATCCATTCTTTGGAATAAGTATTAGCGTGTAATTATTCAATCTATTCGATTAATCGAAAGCAGGTAAAACGAGGAATAATAATAACCTCAAGAAAAAAGGTTTCTGAACTGAGTGGAATCCCAGCATTCAAAATTGGAGCTATAAGCCAAGGGGCTCGTTGAACTCTAATCCTAAGACTTGAGGTGACCGAGATGAATGTTAAACGCTATGTGATTATATGCCTGATTGGTTTTTCACTTATTTTGACAGTAATACCTTTTTCAACTCCTAGAAGCCATCATGAGGATTATAATAATAGAGAAGCAACAATAATTCAAAACATTAACGAGGTGAATGTCGGAGGATTCATAATTTCGCAGATTCAACAACAAGGGGTTATTGAACCTGTATCGATGTTGCAGTCAGCATATCAGACAACAGAAATAAGCAAAGGATTATCCGACACTGGAACTAACACTACTGGAAATATCACAATTGATGGAGCAAATGGCTGGTTTGTGAACAGTACAGAAATTGAAATTGCAAACCTCGAGCGATTGTATTCTGTAAATGGAACATTTGATGATGGTTCAGACCCATGGATTCCTTTCAGCAATGATGGTGGTTCTAATACACAGATTAACTCCTATAATTCTACAGGTGAATACATTGTATGCCAGAACATTGGCAATTACAATCCTGGACTGGGAGGTTCTTATCTTCATAGTGAAGACTCCGAAGCAGCATGGGAACAAGTAATTACAAACACGCCTGAATCAGTGAGCTTCAGAATGGAGTTCGATTTTCGCTATGTAACTGGTCCACTTGACCCAGAGGGAGATAACACGTTTCAAGGCGATTTTGGTGTCTATTGGCAGCTAGCTAGTGAAGCATGGTACTATCCTCTGCAGGAACTTAACTCCAGAGAAACATGGTATTCGGTTAGCCATGATTTTACAGTTGATCCAGGGTTGAGTACTTTCTCAATATATGTTGGTCTTTGGATTGGTTGGGCGGATATGTGGATATACGTAAACACCGACTATGATGATGATCCACTTGGGGAGCCAGATGGTCATGAAAATGCGGAAAATGTGACCATCTATATTGATAATATTGAACTTAAGAGCCTCACGTCCCTGGGATTTGATGATGTCGATTTAACTTTTCATGCAGGCTCTTTTTCAGCTCCAGTTTCGGGAATTGGAACAGGAACTGCTACAATCTCCAATCCAGACTTTTGGACGGCATCTCCACTGGAGTATCAAATCACAGCGAATGCAACTGTAACATTTACCTACTCGGTCACTACATTGTTTCAGCGTTATATCAATTCATCATGGACAACAGATCTCAGTAAGAAGGGAGTAGCATATTCAATTACATCAGGTCAGAATTCAGATCTTACCTTCTATACGTATATCACACAGCCAAGTGGTTATTCAGATTCAACAATTGATATCTTCTATCCTAAGGATTGGGAGAATACAACTGTCTGGGACCCACTAATGAATAATATCACAGATTCTTGTGTCATAACTTCAGGCGTACTACATATACCAACAAGTGAATTGAGTCGAAGTGGTTGGTGGGAGATTAATCTCAATAGCTGGAATTATGCAAAAAACATCTCCGTCCAAGTGTTCGACCAGAGCATTGGTGGTTGGTCAGAGAATTCACTATTCAGGCCTGGGAATGATACACGAGTTCAGGTAGAGATAGGGACTGCAAGTGTAACACCAGCTGGAGGTGACCCTGTTAACATTACATGGATATTGCCAGATGAAGCCATTTGGATTATTGATTCGATTATTTTGGTAGGAGGTGCTGCTACAAGCTCCTCATGGACTTTTGGAAGCTCAAACACTACTGCAGGGGAATGGTCGATTGATGTTCTCTGGACTAATGGAACGGAAATAGCCTTTGAATCAGTCACTTTCGATCTCTACCACTCAGCATCAATCGTTGCAACTTACCCACTTATCGAAACGGACTATGGTCTGACTATCTCAAATCTCATCACGTACAGGGATGCTGATACAAACGAGTATCTTTTGGATGATAGTGTCAAAATCGAAGCAAATTGGTCAAGCACAATTATCTCATTCACACAAAACTATGCAAAAAATTGGTGGGAGGCGGACTTTGATACATCGTTACTTGGAGGAGGACAATTTAATGTCATAGTCACTGCCACGAGACCATTTTTCGACGCAGTTTCAACTCAGTTCACAGTTATTTCAATGTATGAAACTTCAATAGAAATCCTAAATGCAGGGTCAATCCCAATTGAGAATGGACTAAATGAAGTATTCACAGCACAAATTGACTATGAGTTCCTTAATGGGACAGGAATTCCAGGGGCTCAGCCAATAGTTACATTTACAGGACCGGGTGGAGGTCTTTCGTGGACTAATTTCGTTGACAATAATAATGGACATTATTCAGTGGATATCATTTGTGACATAGCCACATCCTACGAGGTCACAATAACCCTATCAAAGCCATATCATTACAACTCTTCCGACTCCTTTACACTCATAATTAGTGAAACTGGAACCGAGCTTGAACTTCTGAATGGTACTGCAGATGTTATTCAATATGGAAACAGCTATCGATTGGTGGTTGAATATAGAAATAGCACCGGACAAGGTCTTTCTGGAGCAAATCTAGAAATTGTATCCATAACCCCTCAAACTGGACTAGATAATGGCAGTTTCATTCTAATAACTGAAGGCTATTACGAGATTACTTTTACCCCAACTACCACTGGTACATACTCTATAGTAATCCGCGCAAGTCTCTTCAATCATGAGACTCAATATGCGACCTTTACTCTGACTGGTGTTGTAATCCCAACTATTTTGACAGCTATTCCACCGAGTGCCACAGTCGCAGTTAATCAGACGTTCACACTTCAGCTATTGTTCCAAGATGAGAGTCTGAATCAAATTAATTCCGCTACTATATCTGTGCTAGACCCACCAAGTGGAATCTTCATTTCAGGAGCAACACCAATTGGAAGTGGATTGTACAACATTACTCTAAGATCATCAGACATTTCTGTCTACAATCTGCTCTTCAGAGCTTCAGCTGTCAATTATCAGAGTTCGATTATGAGATTCACACTATCAGTGACAGCTATACAAACCACTCTAGAGATATTAAATGCGGGATTGATTCCAATTGAAATTGGTCTCAATGAGATCTTCTCAGTACAGATGAGTTACCAACTCCTTAATGGGAGCGGGGTAGCTGGGGCCTTTCCCACAATCATATTCACAGGACCTCAAGAAGGTCTTTTGTGGACCAATTTCATTGATAATGACACCGGTTTGTACTCTGTAGATATCAAGTGCAATATATCAGCAATCTATGGGATAACGATAACACTTTCCAAGGAGTATCATTACAATACTTCTGATGCCTTTACTCTGATTATTGGCGAAACAGAAAGCGAACTCCAGCTTCTTAATGGCACTGTAGATGTCGTTTTGTTTGGTAGCAGCTATATTCTGGTCGTTGAATATAGAAACAGCACCGGAACAGGTCTTGTGGGTGCCGATCTACAAGTCGTGACGATAACTCCAGCTACTGGACTGACCCACGGTGGCTTTTCTCATATTGTTGATGGATACTATCAGATTACACTTACACCCATAGCAGCAGGGGCATTCTCGATTGTAATCAGTGCCAGCATCTTAAACCACAAGACGAAATATGCAACGTTCACTCTAACTGCGACTGGCATACCAACAATTCTTACATCATTACCATCAAGTGCAAGTATTGCATTGGACCAAAACTTCACTGTTCAGCTACATTTACAGGATGACAGTCTTAATCCAATTGAAAATGCCAACTTCACGGTGACCAATCCTCCAAGTGGGTTAATCATTTCGGAAGTTGTTTTAGTGGGACCTGGGACCGGATTGTATAATTTCACATTGACCCCACTGGCAATAGGCACTTTCAATGTTCTCTTTCGGAGTTCCGCAGACAACTATCAGAGTTCAAGTGCAGCCTTCACATTGATAGTGACCCAGATAGAAACAAGAATTGTGTTTGAAGGGGATGTTTCCTCAGCACTTGTTGAGTTCGAGGAACCATACACTCTCATAGTTTATTATTATCGAGCTGATGTGACCCCCTCTGTCAATATAGTTGGAGCTAATGTATCAGTACTTACACAAGATCCAGGACTAGTTATAGCTGTCGAGTCATATACTGGCTATTACTTGATCACAATTAGAGGACAGGCATTAGGTACCTGGTCGCTAACAATCACAGCAAACAAGACTGATCACTATACTTCAACCAAACAGTTCTTGTTTCAGGTGCAGGAAATTGACACAGCCATATCAGGTTCGAGTCCCTTTGATGACCTACTTATTGGTAGGTCATACTTGTTCAATTTCAGTTACATGTTCGAGTCAAATAGTAGCAATATCTATGAAGCAACAGTGGTACCCTTAGGTGAGGGGGCTGATTGGGTGACATTCACTGAACTTGGCTCTGGAGAATATTCTGTTAACATGACCCCACAAGCTCTTGGAGACTATAGTGTACTCCTAACCTTTGAGAAGACAGGATTTGAAACTGCAACATTCAGGCTTAGGTTCAGTGTTGCTGAGGTCCCAGTAACTATTGAGGTCCTTCAAGGTCTTAGGGGGTCAGAGGGACTCATTACGACACTCATGGTAAGAATTACAGAGGCTGACACAGGGGCTCCAGTAACTGGAGCCACTGTGGCCTATAACATCCGTAGAACTGATGGAGTGCGAATCTATGAGCAAGACATAGTGATGCCAGAGTCAGCCACGCCTGGAGTGTACATAGCAGCACTTGACATGCCCTCAGCAGACGGTACATACTATGTTGTGATCTCCTTTGATGCAACCAATTTCATATTAAATGAACCACTTGTAATGCTGCTGCAGCCAGGAAGAGATGTTGGCACAATGATTGTCATGACTGTGCGTAACTACTACTGGGTATTCATAGGACTTGGCATGGTAGTAGTTGGTCTTGCTTATAGAAGAACAGCAAGAAAAAGACGAATCAAACAGAACAAAATCACCCTCGCAATTAAGAAACGTTTTGATGATGTCAAAAGTCTTCTCGGAGTTATTGTGCTTCATAAAGACAGTGGATTACCAGTCTATTCTAAGATTCTAAGAGAGGGTCTCGAGGAAGCTGTGATTTCTGCATTCATCACCGCAATCACTAGTTTTCGGGGCGAGTTTGATATTGAAACAACATCCGAAGAATGGGGGTTGATTCCAATCTCGGACATCGTCAGGGTGGTGTCCACGAACAAGCTAATTTGCGCATTCATCACAACTGGCAATCCTTCACCTGAGCAACGAGAGAAAATGATTAAGTTTGCCAAGACTGTTGGATTCATCTTTGATGAAACGATGGAAGATGTACCGGTCGTTGTCCTTAATCATCATACAACTAAGCGGTTTAATTCACTATTCGACGAGATCCTAGATGGAGCTCTCTTAAGGACCTACAAGTTAGACGAATCAAAGAAATTCCCAACATCCACCTGCGCTGATGAACGGATAGCTCGTAAGCAAGGAGAAGAATTCAAACTCGAAGAACTCGCTTCAGAGATTTCAGCTTGTGGTCTCGAAGAGGGGCGGGTCTATCAAGCAATCATGAGGGCTTTGGAGAATCAATTACTCATCACGACAGATGAGTCCCCGTTTGCGACTGATATAATCAGGGCTCCTGAAACAGTAGAAGAAGAAGGATAGAACAAAGAAGGTGAGAGGAGGTCCTCTCACCAGCATAGTTTATTCAAGATTTCTGACTAGATAATAGTCCACTGGATTCTTCCGTCTGATTACTGGAATCAAGATGATGAGAAGAATCACAATGATTGTCACAAGTGTTGCAGACCAGAAGATTATTGGTATCAAAGACCACTTTAGAGCAATTCCTGGAGCTGCCCACACAACTACAAGCGCATAAGCGATGTCGCGTCTCAACATAAGCATGAGAGATGTGATTAGTAGTGCCACTACTAATACCAAAGCTGTCCAGAGGTATTGCACATCTAATGGAATCACAAATGCTGAGTTAAGCACAGATGCAGTGTTTGCTATGGTCGCTAAAGATATCCAGCCGACATACACACTAACAGGAAGATGAACTGCAAGCTTCTGTTTCAGGGGCACTTCCTTGACTCCAATCTCAAGCTTGACGTAGGTAATTAGAAGTACAATCAGTAGGCCACCAATCAGAGGTTCAGTCCAGATTAGCAATGGATCGTTTCCATAAGAGTAATGGAAAACCAGCAACCAAGCAACATTTAGAATTGCACCGATCAGGTATAAGTAACCAATCTTCGCAAGATATTCTTCGCTCACCTGATCAGCCTTTGCTTGGTAGAAGACGAAGACCAGAAGAAGAATGTAAATTATGAACCAGATTGCAAACACATAGCCTTGTGGTGTGAAATAGTTCAGAAAGTAATCTGCCACTTCACCAGTATTAACGCCATTGAATGGCAAGATATTCGCAAGTATATTCATTGCAATTGTTAAAGCAACTGCAAAGATGTTTATGATTTGGAATGATTTGTAATTAGTTGACATAAAACTCCCAAAAATGATTAACAATAGTTAGTTTATAAGTCTTACCATTCATATCTCAAGTTCTAGTATGAATTATTAACACGATATGACATTTGAAACAATATGGAAGAGCTCTCAAAACTCCTGTTTGAGCTTTCAAACGAGGACAGACTCCGAATTTTAAATGTGCTGAGAGAAAGCCCAGCAAAATTGACTGCACTCGCTTCTACTCTTGACTTGACAGTTCAAGAAACATCCAGACATCTATCACGAATGACAAAAGCTGATTTGATTCAGAAAGGGTCTGATGGGGCGTATTTCATCACAGCATATGGTTCTCAACTGCAGGAGATTCTACCACCACTTTCATTCCTCATCAAAAACCAGGAATATTTCATGACCCATACAATGTCAAACCTACCAAGGGAATTTATCTCTCGAATAGGAGATTTAGTAAACGCTGAATTAACTGATAATGCAATTGTACTATTTCAGCATGTAGATAGTCTGATTTCAAGGGCAATCGAGTATGTTTGGATACTGTCTGATCAAGCACTATCAAGCACATTCCCACTACTTGAGCAAAGCCTTGAAAGAGGCGTTGAATTTAAGGTAGTCCTACCAGCAGACATTGAAGTACCAAAATTACCTGAAGAGATGCTTCCTGATTTTAGCAAATATCGAGGAAATCTTATGGAACCTAGGCATCTTGAAAAAGTATCTCATGTTGTGATTCTTTCTGAGTCTGAGGCGATACTTGCTCTACCAGATCTTGACGGTCGACTTGATTATTTGGGTTTCAGAATTGAGGATAGTATAGGTCTTCATTGGTGTCATGATCTCTTTGTTCACTTCTGGGATATAGCAAACCCTGTTGCCTTGGGTTAATTCATACTTTTAGTTCGTCTGATCTGGTCTTCTTCCAGTCTTTCCGAATTGCTGTCAGATGTCCAGTGTGGTAATTTAGATGTGTGAAAGCATTCGTGAGTACTTCTCTACATGACATGCCTACAAAGAAGGACGGGGCAGTACCTTTCTTAATTACTCTATCAAAATCTTCAGGCGTTGCTCGTTGTACCCACTCGAATAGATTGGTCTCTGCTGCATCATAATACGCTTGAATCTCAGAGAGTGGTGTTCTCGCCCAATCTCCGGATGTTCCAGGTTGGTAGAGTTTGAATAATCCAGGATTCATTGGTGGACCTTGTTCAATCAACATGTTCACTGAGAAGTCATAGATTGCAGCTTGGTGTGCAAGAACCCAACCTAGGGCAGACATTCCATTTCGCGGACGATACGAAAGGTCGTTGCAACCTGCCTCTGAGAGGAGCTTGATTTCCATGTCACGCCATACTCGGACACTCTTTGCAGCAAGCTGAATATCTTGAATGTCTCTCATTCTAACCACTTCACTATCCATGCCTACTCTCTTTTTAGAATTAGCATTAAAGAAAAAGGGTGGGAGCGGAAGACCGCTCCCGGTTTCAATTACATCACTTTCTCTCAGAGTTTATTCTCAAAAATACCACTAAGATTGCGGCTACACCAAAGACACCAACAACAACTGAAGACCAAATTAGACCCGAAATAAAGGCGCTTGCAGAAGAGGGTGCGGTCGTCGGAAACACTGAGAATATTGGGTCGTGAGTAATTGAGTAGCCATCCCATTGTGCATAGCAGGAGCTGTAGTAGTAAGTTTGCCCCCACCAGCAACAACCAGCATAGGCTAGATCGGTGGTGGATTCCGCGAGCATGGGGACAGCATAGAAGTAGTAGGGCATTATGGCTGGTACTACATCATAAGTCTGTCCGTCCCGACCCCAGACATATGTTCCACCAAAGTCGACCGTTGATCGAGTTCTGGTTTCGTCGGAGAATCGGAGAGAACCGCCTGGAACGTCAGTAGACTCAAGTGAATCAGTTTGGAGGAGAACCCAGTCTTCATCCTGGGGAATACTCTCAGGTGGCATTTCTGTGGGTTTTGATTCATTTCCAGGGAGGGGGTCAGGATTGGTTGGATCAACAGGGACCTCAGGAATCACATGGCTTGTGAAAGAACTCCAGTAATTGATAGTGAGTCCTAGACCCTCCAGGTCTGTTGAAACCTCTCCAGTGAAAGGGTCGTTGAAGTCACCAATGTACTGGTCAATCTTGACAACCGCTGCATCACTGGTGGTTTCAAATCTAAACGTGAGCTCGAAGCTGTCAACAACAACAGGTATTGTTTTTTGATCTATGAAGTAGTCATCAATATAGGGGGCATCAAAGAACCAAACATCATAGGGAGGATATCTCATCAATGCACCTTGGATATCAACAATCTCTGCACTCCACTCTATCTGATTGTCTGAGTTGATGTGAGGTGTCGAGATTGCACCTAGTTCGGCATTTGTAGTATGAAATCCATAGACGAACTCTGAGGCTGTTTCGTTCATCTGGTACCAAGTCCAATCGATGATGCCATCCTCGTCGAAGTCATACTCCACCTCGCTGTAAACAATGTCCATTCGACCGTTACCATTTGTATCGTTAAATGTGCTGAAGCCTGAGAAATAATGGTTCATCCAGTGTTCGGTATTATCAGCCCTGAACATCTCATTGACATCATAGCCAAACCCGCAGTAGTCCCAGTCATAGTCATACTCATAGGTCTCGTTCATGAAGGAAACCCACTCATATTCGGGCTTCAGAATTGGAATTACTGCGTTTGGATCAACTGGGAGTCCATCCTCATCTTGCCAAACATATTCAGCATAGTAATAGCTGCTTGAGTTGTATTCAGAATAATAGAAAGAGGAATAGATGAATACCTCATCCCCAGTAAGTGCCTCTTCATGAGGCCACCAATATATTCCCCAGATGTCATCTGCAATGCTTGGTTGTTGTGACATCCAAGACATATATGATGCATCAGGATCCAGAAGGATAACAACAAGGAGATTAGAGAACGCCCAATCAGATGTCCAGTTGTAGAAGCTAATTTCGGTGATAGTATAGCTATTATCAAAGATGTCTTCCACATGATATTCAGTGTAATAATAATCGTCAGTCATGCGAGAGAAATAACCAGGATCAATTGGAACAGAATAGTCACTTCCAGTTTCATTCCACCACTGCCACGCAACATATACACCAGGTTGCATCTCAGTGAATGGACTGACAATCTGTGCAGAGCTAAAGGTTCCATCAAGAGCAATTGCGGCATTCGTCCCTACTCCCAGAACTATGATACTTGAGAGTAGAGCTAGAGATGTAAGTTGTTTTATCATTGGTTTCATCGTGTCTTTTCATCTCGATGGTTTTTTGACATCAAATATGGGTGATAGATACTATAATAGCAGTTTTCTGTGAACAGTTCAATCTTAATGAGGAAAGATGGCTATGATGGCTTTTCGTTTAACACGGAAAGTTATGAGGGTCTTTTAACGTTCGAAAAGGAACTTATAGACTACTTAGCGACATCATGCTCAAGTGTCACTATCTTTGTTCGACCGCTCTCAGTTCGACGAATTAGCGATTTTCGTTCGAGAGTGGAAAGAGTGACACTAAGGGTAGACTTACTCAGTCCCGTAGCTCTTCGTAATTCATCCTGAGCCATCTGGCCACCATTCTCTTCTAGACGATTAATTATACGACGTTCAGTATTGGTGAGTGTTACCACCAGTATTTTTTCTGGAGAGACCTCTTGAGCATTTGACATCTTCATGATGCCTTCGAGATGCGAAACTCTTCTCTGAAGACGAATGACAACTAGAACAGCCACATTCAGAACTAGGACCAAAGAGATCACAAGAGCTATGGTGGTAGCAAGAAAGACTATCTCTTTTGAAACAGCCATTGCTGATACCCAAATCCAGAGGGCTCCAGAGAGGGTCACTATGGAGATAGCAACAAGGATGATATCGATCCTCTTGTTCCACTCTCCAGCACGTGGCATCTCATCACCTGTGAGTGTTGAATGTTTCAGACCTTATGAATGCGTCTGAGGTCGCTCGGTGGTACAAACAGTCGTCTATCACAAAAGGTAAATTGGTTCTACTAGCAATTGGCTCGGTGACATGGATGTCAAGACCAGCCACCGGACAATTATCAAAGAAAGAGCTACAGGAACTAAGAAGACTTATGGCTGTCCAGCAGGCTCTAGATGAGTGGAAGAGAAAGGGCTTTAATGTAGACCTTCCAATTTGTCCAGTCTGCAAAAGTCCACGACTTGTGGACCTGACATCAGCACATGATCTTGGGATTTTTCCTGGCTCTTTTCAACCTGCGTTTTATTGTATAGATTGTGGATGGTATGGCCGTATTGCACCTGTTATGTCAAACAGGCCTGAGAGAGATGCCGTCCTAGAGGATCTTCAGGGAGCTTTTACACCTTTGATGGATCCAAACGAGGACCCACTCCTAGGGGAGGCGGATGAGGTCATGGAAGACGACTTCTGACTCAGTCACGAGGAATGCGATGTAACTCAAACATAAGAGGATTGAATCCATCGGGACAAGCGTGTGTAGAAACGCACTGATCCTTCAACCAAGGGAACTGGGCATTATACATCATGGCATAGATTTTTGGCATCATGGAGTACAGAGCACTGATACAGATCTTTCCCTTCACTTCTTCACCAGTAAAGAGGACTTCATCTCCAACCTCATGACCAGCTGCGCAGCTTCCCTCTTGCCTTACAACCCGACACAAAATCTGCCAAGGCTCATCACGAATACAATCTTCATTTGTCATGAGCTTAGATAATGTAATGGGTCTTTGTTAATTTGTTGGAAATCAGTTTTCTATTTCATAATCCTCTTCAGAATTTAACTCATCATCATCTAATTTAGATCAAGGCCTGTTATCAGAAACGTCAAGATGTATATCATCATGAGACTGAAATGCATCACGACACGCAGAACATTCATTAGCTGACACCAAACTCCGCCTCACAGCCATGGGTCCGATCAATTCTAGAATCATAGTTGAAAGAGCAACAACCCCAAGAATCATACCGCCCATTATCTGAGCTTCACCACCTAGTGCAAAAAATGTTTCCTCAATAATGAAAGATAAGCCTAAAGCAACACCAGCTTGACATAGGAGACACCGACCCAAGTATAATTGTATTGCAGGAACTTCGTTTACAATTCTGCCTCCAAGTGCAGTTCCGAAGTACTTCCCAAACGCTCCACCACCAAGATACAAACCAACGGTAATGATAACCAGAAGGAGGGTTTCATAGGTCGTTAGAAGCTGTATCATCCTAGCCCCTACCATGACAAAAAAAATCATCACGATAGGAGCCATGACATGTTCGAGTAATTCGGGAACTTGCTCTTTATCATGACTAATTCGTGACCCTACTAGATAACCAAAGACCATAGCAGCAAAGATGTCACTAAATTGAATCAATAGCCCTTGAGACCTGAAAAAAATGTTTAGAAATTCTATGAGACCAATCAATAGAATAACCATTCCAATCTCAAGCTCGAGTAGTGCTCCTCTATCCTTCTCGATGTTGACAGGATAAAGAAAAATCAAACCAAACACAATTCCCATAATCACAGAACAGAAGATACCTATCACAGGCTCGATTAACACAGATGTGAAGCCTTGTGAACCAGGAACATAGACCCATAACCCAAAGGCAATAGCGGAGTTTGTTAGTATAACTGCAATAATATCATCAGCAGCGAGGACAAACATAAGCGAGAAAGTCACAGGTCCTTCACAGGCACACTCCCAAACCACATTAGCTGTTGCAGCAGGAGCGGTTGCGCTGGCTATAGCCCCAAGGAGTATTGTTGCAGGAAGTGGATGGGGAAATCCAAGAGATGAGAGGATTATGAAAGTCAGAAATGTAACCAAAAGAAAGGCAGTTGTAGCCTCTATAAAAACTATAAGAATGAGTTTTCGTATTCTTCCTTTTGTGAGATTAGGACTACTTAATTCATGACCAATATTGTAGCCTATCAGTCCTAAAGCTAGAGCAACAAAGGACTGTAAGTCATGAATTGTTTGCTCAGTCAATATACTTGTTAAACCTAAAACAATACCAGCGAGCATAAATCCAAACGTCTGAGAGATGCCAAGCTTCTTGAGTATGAAGGCACCTATATATGCCAGAACAAGGGCTGCACCGATTGTCAATAGGAAATGGTCCAAGAGCCAAAGCTCCAGTGTTGTTCTAGAAACGGGTGTCTATAAAATATTTGAAACCATTTGAAGATTACTAATTACATCATTGCATGGATTTGTACATCATTGATTACAAAATTTTGATACAGATTCTAACATTGACTTTGACACTGTGAAGAGAACTTTATCTCCATGGGTTGGTATTCAAGAGGAATGTCTGCTAAGATACACGACACCTAACCATCTCTCAGGAGATCATCAGAATCCTGAGCGGGGTCATTAACTGTGTCCTGTTCGTTATCAGGACTATTTTGAGATGATACAATAGCTTCGATGTCATAGTTATCATCAGGTCCACACAGATCAGGTGGGTACTCTCCAGCTCTTCGGAGACCCTCGCTAGCAGCAATTGGACCAAACACTTGGAGGATCATTGTTGTCAATGCAATAACGTTGAGAATCAAAATGCCATAGAAGATTGCCTCTGCATTCCCAATCGAGAGAAAGTTTTGCTCTACAATGAGAGACAACCCAACCGCTACTCCAGCCTGTGACATAAGACATAGTCCCAGATATCTTGTTGTGAGAGGGGGTGTTCTTGTCATCTGAGCTCCCACCCTCGCACCGAAGTACTTGGCAAAGGTTCTGCCCCCAACATATGTCGCAGCAAGAATGACCACAAAGGCATTTGCAATGACGCCAAGGTCAATTGATGCACCAACGATGACGAAGAAAATCATCACAATTGGTGACATGACGACTTTTAGTGTGTGGCTGATAGGTTCTTTTTCAGTGCTCACATAGTTTCCAACTACAAAACCAAACACCATGCAAGAGAGAATTGCGCTTAGATGCAACCAAGACATCAGTCCTACAAGCAAGACAATCATACCAAGCTCGAATTCCAATATTTCCCGACGATTCTCCTCCTTGTTCACAAAAAAGACCATCACAAACCCAAGAAGTGCACCAATGGCGGATGACGCAACTATCTCATAGATCAGAGATGCTGTGGCACTTATGAGAGTTATAGTACCTGGAGTAGCATAGAAAAGAACTGCTATGGTAATTGCAGCATCAGCTAAGAGAATCGCTATGACATCATCCATTGCAAGTATGAACATAAGGGTGTCAGTGAGGTTCCCCTTACATTTACGCTCCCAAATCACCATCACTGTAGAGGCAGGATCAGTGGCACTGGCAAGGGCTCCAAAAACAATGGCAATATGCCATGCACCAAGTAGAAGTCCAGTCAGCACCGTGACTATAGCAAATGTCAGGATTGATTCCAAAATGAGAATAACAGACATCCGTCGTGTCTGTCCGCTAAAGACCTCTTTCCTGATTTCCAGACCTATGTTGTATCCTATGAGCCCCAGAGCGAGATCAACAAGCGGGAATAGCGCGATTCGAGTGGCATCACTAAGCACTCCAGTTACTCCGAGAAACAGCCCTGCAAGCATGAACCCTAATATTTTGGGAATACCAAATCTCGTCATTATCTCAGCGCCAAAATAGGCTAGAACAAGCGCTAGACCAATCAATAACAGCGTCCCAGGGGTAAAGACTACCTGCATCTAGCATTTCACTCCGCGAGAGATTTGTATCATTGTTTATTGGAAGAAAGGTTGTTGTTCCTTTTAAAGTGGCGTATAGGTGACAGATATGAAACATATGTTTGGCCAGTTCAATTAATACTGGAGCATTTTTTCATTTGAGCGATTTGTAGTATTTACATAGGTGACTCAAAAAACACTCATCGCAATTGGGATTTAGAGCCTTGCAGACCTCTCGACCATGGCGAACCAGATTCTTATTCAGAGAGGGAATGCAACTCTGAGGCATGATTTCCTCAAGAAGCACATGAGCCTTCTCGCGAGTAACTTTTTCATCAATTAGACCAAGACGTTTTGTGACTCTCCAGACATGAGTGTCAACTGGTAAAACGGGACGTTCAAAAGAAAAGAGTAGAACTATTGCAGCCGTCTTCGGGCCAACTCCATGTAGCGAGGTCAACCATTTTTTTGCTTTGTCTACCTCCATAGTTTCAAGAAGGGATAGGTCAAGTCTCCCAACTCTCTCGTTGATCTCTCTTAGTGTAGCCTGAATACGTTTAGCCTTGAGATTGTACATTCCTGATGATTTGATGAATAAAGCCACTTCGTCCTGAGATGCATTCAGTACTTCTTCCCATGTAGGAAATCTTTCTTTCAATGCCTCATATGCTCTAAACATGTTTGTATCATTTGTATGCTGACTCAAGATTGTCATCACAAGTTCATCAAGTGGAGCTAACTTTCTTGCACTGACTGCTTTACCATAATAGCGGATCAACACATTGCAAATTTGTTTAGCGAGGAATCTCATCTTGACAGTGATTTTGTCATCGCTCATGCTTGGTTTATTGTAAGTGAGTTCGACCTTATGTAAGCAGTGGTTCAGGGGAATTGAAAATCCCATTTCGATACTCTTTTGTTACATTGTCATACTCCCCACGGGAATCACAATGAAAGTAGCAGTAGTATATGAGAGTACTAGAGGGAGGACAAAGGCAATGGCTGAGGCAATATACGAGAGCGTGATATCTACAGGAGCTGAGTGCGTTATATTCGACGCAAGAGAGTTTCCGGGAATTGATGATATATGTGCCTTAGCACTGGGAAGCTCGACGCGAATGAAGAGAACACTACCTATGGTCAAGCGGTTACTCTCGGAACTACCAGCACTTAATGGACTACCAGCAGCAGCTTTTGGGTCCTACGGATGGAGTGGAGAAGCCCCAGATGAGATTGCGGATAGGCTGAAAGATTTGGGAGCTAGTCTTATTGAAGGGAAACCGATCAAGGCCAAGGATTATCCAAGCGACTCGATACTTGATGAATGTCGAGCTCTTGGAACAAAACTGGCATCTCGTTGTCAGTAGAAACATGAAACTATGCCTTCTGCATAATTCTTATCATTTCTATTCTTGTTGATGAGGGTGGAGCTGACGGAATGGGTAATATAAGAAGGCTCATAGGATATTCTCTCAGACGTAAGGGTCTATTCTTTGGCTTTCTCATATCAGCAGCAATTGGTACCATGTTCAATCTTCTAACCCCACTCGTAGTTGTCGAAATAGTCGATGAGGTACTACTTGGTGAGCAACTTGATTTACTCTTTCCATACACAGTACTCTATGTTGGACTGGGTCTTCTTTATGCAATCTTTGACATGATTGGGCGCTATGGAGCAGCAATATCTTCGCAATGGGTAATCTACACAATGCGTGAAGAGCTCTACGAGAGTTTGATGGAGAAAGACTTGGCCTTTTACGATGAGAATGAAACAGGTCAGCTTCTCGCCCGTGCGACGACTGATGTCACCACGATGAGAGAGTTTCTCTTTTGGGGCTATCGTGTGATATTCATCGGGACAGTACAGCTCATTGGTACATACATTGTGATGTGGAATGTGAATTCGGATCTTACTTACTACATGCTTCTACTATTGCCAGTGATTGCCATTTTCATATACTCTTTTGCTCGAAAGGTACGACCTGTATTTTATGCCGCACGGAAACAGTATGGAGTCCTCAGCTCAGTACTTGCGGAGAATGTAGTCGGACATAAGGTCGTTAGAACATATGCGTCGGAGGAGAGGGAAGCCAAAAGAGTAGAAAAAGAGAATCGTGGATTTCTTGACTTGAGGGTTGAGGCCAGCAGACTTCAATCACTCTTCCAACCAATGCTCCCCGCAATATTTGGACTCGCTATTGGAGGGTTGATATACATTGGGGGAGTGTCAATCTTAAATGATATTCTGACGCTTGGTGAGTTTGTGGGTTTTGTGACCCTAGTGGGAATGCTCTTGCTCCCAGCACGGTTCCTCAGTTGGGGAGTGGGTATGTATCAACGTGCAGCAGCCGCGGGAGATCGCACCTTCTACATCTTGGACTCTATTGAGGAAGTGATGGACCCAGAGGAACCTGTCGACGTTTCTGACTTCTTGGGAGCTATTGATTTTGATAATGTCTATTTCAGCTATAGGGGAGAGAAACATATTCTTCAGGATATTTCGCTTCATGTGAAACCGGGACAAGTGGTAGCATTACTTGGAGGGACTGGTTCAGGGAAAACCAGTCTAGTCAATCTAATTCCAAGATTCTATGATGTGGACCAAGACTATACGGTCAGGCATAACGGAAAGGTCTATCGTGTTGATGAGACTGGTTGTGTTATTATCGATGGTTCAGAAATAAAAGTGGAAAATGGTCATATTGAGAAAAACGGTGAAAAAATCAGGGTTCAATCCCCGGGTACACTCTGCATCGATGGTGTGGATATTCGGCTCTGTGCGATAAGTGAATTACGAAAACGAATTGGAATAGTGCATCAAGACCCATTTCTCTTCTCAGCATCTTTGAGGAACAATATAGCTTTTGCACGACCAGATGCATCAATTGAGGAGGTCATGGATGCTGCGAAAGCAGCTATGATACATGACTTTATTGTGACACTTGAAGATGGATATGACTCTGAAGTGGGTGAGCGAGGTGTCACACTCAGTGGAGGACAAAAACAAAGGATTGCGATTGCCAGAGCTCTACTCGCTGACCCACGGATTCTGATACTTGATGATTCTACTAGCTCAGTTGATGCGAGGACAGAAATGCTGATTCAACAAGCACTGGAGAACTTAATGAAAGGACGAACCACCTTCATAATCACTCATCGCTTGAGTACAGTAAGAAATGCAGATCTAATTGTAATGATGGAACGTGGAAAAATCGTTGAAATTGGTTCTCATGAGAGCTTGATCGCTGAGAAGGGGCTTTATCATAATATTCACCAAACTCTGACTGAATTGGAACTGGCTGCAAGCGTCAAATCTGATACCATTTCAACATCCACAATATCAAAGACTCAAGGAGGGGAGATCAGTGAGTAGTTCTCTGGATAGTGCAGACGACCCAGACGCAAGAACATACGAGTACACCGACTCGGAGCTGCTCATACGAATGATCAAGTACCTGTTTGCATATAGGAAGTTGTTTGCTGCTGTTGTGGTTCTGACTGCGATTGGCATCGTACTTGGGGTATGGACTCCTTTTGTTTTGCGACAGGCAATTGATGTTGACTTTGTGAATGAGATTATCCAGCCAATTATCTTCACAGCACTTCTGTATGTGTTTCTTCAAATCATGTCATGGATCACAAATTACGGAAGTGGCTATCTAATGGCACTCATGGGGCAGAGAGCCATCTTTGACATTAGGCAAGAGCTCTACAGCCATGTACAGGAGTTGTCTGAAGAGTTCCATGATCATTCCTCAAGTGGCAGGATTATCTCAAGGCTGACAAATGATGTGGATAGGATGAGTGAGCTTCTTGGAGGGGAGCTAATCAATGCGTTCGCTCAGGTTTTCATTGTCTTTGCAATTGGTGCTGCTATGTTCTCGGCTGATTGGCGACTTGCTCTCATTTCACTTTCGATTGTTCCAATACTGCTCCTCACTACAATATACTTCAGGAAGCTACTCCGCGAAGCATACAGACGGACACGAAAGACAATATCAAATGTAACATCCAACTTAGCCGAGAGTATCTCGGGAGCAAAGGTGACCAAGAGTTTTGCAAGAGAGAGAATCAGTGCTGAGATATTTGCAGAGTTAAACGAGGCAGATTATCAGTCAAATATTGATGCAGGGAAAGCGCAAGCTTCTTTCTTCCCTGTTATTCGTTTTATCAGCGGACTCGGAACAACAGTGATTCTTCTCTTTGGTGGAATGCTCATGCTAGATCCAAGTCTGGTTCCTGTAGTCACTCTTGGAACTATAGTCATGTTTGTTCAGTTCAGTGATAGCTTTTTCCGTCCGATTCTCATAATTGCTAACTTCTATACATCTGTTCAGAGTGCTTTTGCTGGCGGAGAGAGGGTCTTTTCTGTAATCGATTCTGAGTCAGCAGTTCAAGACCATCCAGATGCTCAGGTCATGCTTGAGATAAAGGGACATGTACGTTTCAACAATGTTACTTTTGGATATGTTGAGGGTCTTCTTGTGTTGGAGAACTTCAACTTGGAGATTAAAACTGGAGAAACAGTAGCAATTGTTGGAAACACAGGTGCAGGCAAGACTACAATTGTGAACCTCTTGAACAGGTTCTATGATGTACTTGATGGCTCAATCGAGATTGATGGTATCGATATTAGGACAGTGACACAGAATTCGCTTCATTCAAGGATTGGACTCGTGCTTCAGGAAGCATTTCTATTCATGGGGACTGTGAGGGAAAACATAAGCTATGGCTGTCAGGAGGCAACTGAAGAAGATATTATTGCGGCGCTTGATGCAATAGGTGCTAGAAGAATAATAGAGGGTCTCGAGAACGGACTTGACACAGAGGTGGGTGAGAGAGGGAGTAGACTCTCAGAGGGTGAGCGACAATTAGTCAGCTTTGCTAGAGCCCTGCTTGCAGATCCTAAAATCCTGATTCTTGATGAAGCTACAAGTTCAGTTGACATCTATACGGAGCATGCAATCCAGAGAGGAATGAAAGTCCTTCTAGAGAATCGAACCTCGATCGTAATTGCTCACAGACTCTCAACCATTGTTAATGCAGACAGAATTGTTGTACTAGAAAATGGGAAAATAGTTGAATCTGGAAAACATGCGGAGTTAATGGAACAACAGGGCAAGTATCATTCACTGTACGAACTTCAAATCAGACCACGATCTATTAGAGTGCCTATACAGAAATAGGAGGGCCCCCGAAAGACAAAGGGGCCCGAAACGTGCTTTTTACTAATTCTGTGAATTAGTCATTAAGACTAATGTCACCATGATTATGGTGAGTACCATCGGATGAAAGACACCAGAGATAGTGAATCAACTTGGATTCTAGTTTGTGGAGGTTGGTTTCACACTCATCCATTCTCCATCAGTCCTCCCAGTCAAAATCGTCAACGTTGTCCCAAGCGTATGGAAATCCTCTCATCGAGCGTTTCATGGATTTCAATGACTTGAGACCCTTTAGACCCTTCATTGCACTAGTCACAGAATCTGTGATTATTGGACCTATGTCTAAGAAGTTGTCAAGTCCAACTATTCCATTCTTTCCAACGATGATCTGTTTTCCATCTCGGTTTGACACTACAACTCCAGATTTGCTGACTGAAACCATGTTATCATCACCCAAGACAAAAACAGCCTTATCATATGTAAAAACAAGCTCCTTTTCTTCACTCAAGACTAGAAGCAGTTGCTTGTCCTTCGAGTCAGTTCCGAAGAATATCTTGGAGTCCTTCCTACTCTCAATCTTTGTCTTCTTGTTCTCACCATTCATGTGCTTCTGGATTTCATCTTCAATCTTCTTCACAAATGTTTCAGTGTCTTTGAAACCCTGCTTTTGAATCTCTAAACTTTCAGCACTCTTAGAGATGTTCTCCAAAGAAGAAATTCCTATGTAGAGCTGTATACCAGAGAGGTCCCCGGTTATTGACTCGCCCATTGCACCCATGTCAGTCTCTGCGATTGCATCAACTGCAAAGCGCGATGGACCAGCGAAAGCGACACCAACGCGGACTCCATCCTCGAGAAGGTAGACCCACACGCAGCCGGACTTCATTCTCACATAGGCTTTCTCATGTGAGATAATGTCTATCTCTTGTGTTGTTACCATTACATTAGTATCAGGTGTTAGTCGTATCATTATCATTTACCTCCTAATCATCCCAATCAAGTTCGTCTAGATCTTCTGGCTCATCATCTTCATCCTCAAGTTTCTCAGCAAGAGAAGATTCTAGATCCTCCCTAGCTTCCTCAAGCCCATCATGTTGATCTTCAAGGTCATCCCTCGCTTCCTCAAGTTCTTCTGCGAGCCTTTCTAGGTGTTCAGCAGCCTCCTCAGCTGTGTCCTCATCCTCGAAAACATCAGATTCTGCATCTCCATCATCAAACTCAATATCGATCGATGATTCACTGTTATCGTTGCTAACAGACCTCTGTTTCTGCCTCTCAACCCGATGAGTCAACCACTGAGGCCAACCGTCCTTCTACTGTGACATAGTAAGTTCCTCTTACTTCACCCTTGACCACATAGCCAGCTTCAATCAGAGGATTCAGATGATGAGTCAATGAACTGCCTGTCTTGCCCGTGAAATTCTCGATGTCATTGAAACTCTTCCCACCTGTCTTGAGGTAGTCAAGAATCTTCAACCGTTCTTCACTTCCAAGGGGTGCAACTATCGCAGCCACGCGTTCTGGAGCTATTGACTCAATCTCTTGGCGTTGGTCTCTTCTCCTCTTAGTCCTTCGATAGTCCTTGTGAATTCTTATTCCTGGTACTTTCAGACCATCAATGTTCCTTAGACTCATCTCGATCTGGTGGCCAAGCCCATCCATCATGGTTTCTAAAGAATCTGTGAGGTCCTCAAGATCTAGGTCAACCCTTGTGACTCTAGGTGGACGTGGAGGTTTTGGTGGTCTTGATGCACGAGCACGTCTTGCTTCCGCTCTGAGTCGTCGTGCTTCGTCTCTATGAATCTGACGACGCTGACCTTTGTTCTGTTCCTCTCTCTTCAGAGCTTTCATATCATGTAATTCTTTTTTCAGCTCCTCTTTCAGTTTACGAACCTCTTCGAGTTCCTTGCGAATAATATCAATATCGTCGCTCATTATCTTATCACGAACTGTAAAAATGTACATTTTTATATAAATGTATTGCTTTACAGTAAAAGTGGCACTTGCCTATTACTAGAAATGACCGATAAGACTAAACTCTCTGGCGGACTATTAGTTCTTGAAGTGTCATGCTAGGCATAAGATGGGGTCTATTGATTACGACAGGGATAGGATTCTTCCTCACATTCGCGGCCTTCTACAGTTATTCTCCCAGCTCATTTGATTCTTCAATCTGGATTAGTTACGTTGTATGTACATCTCTTAGCATATCAGTTGGCCTATCGTTCATCGCACTCACGTATCTTTTCAGTCGAGGATGTGGAAAATTATTCATGATTGCTTGCAGCATGATAGGTTTCGTTCTTGTGATGGGCTATCTTATGAATCCATTCAGGTTTGGAAACATTGTTGTTTCTGTGATGGTCTTTGGTGTAGTGGCGGCTTTGGAGATAGCATTCGTGTTCACGCAAGGTGTTACAATATTGGAAGATATGCGTAAGGCACTCTATCCGGAGAACATAGAATGATGTCGTTTACCTTGGGATGTTCTTTGGGTCTAAAACCAAAAGATGGTGCAAAACCTAGCAAAAGGCTTCTAGCTTATCCAGAGCGCGTTTCTACGACATATACTTATTAACTAGTCAACTAATCAATTTTCCACCTGCTGTCAGGGGAGAAGTGTTCACAGTTCTCCATTTCTGGCGATGGGTAATTATAGAGGTTTTAGAAAATGTCGAAGAAAAAAGCTGCTAAAGCTCCAAAGTACACATTTTTCGTTAAGAAAGCAATCCAAGACTTCGCCAAAGACAGTGGAATGATGGTGGGGTCTGACGCCTATGATGCAGTCAACACAGCTGTACACAATGCACTAGCAGACGCAGCAGAGCGCTGCAAGAGGAATGGAAGAAAGACCCTGAAAGCTTATGACTTCTAGGTTGCTTAGTACAAACAACGGGAGGGCAGCAACATGCTGCCCAATCACCCGTTTTTGACTCTCATTTTTGCGTTTATAGACGGTTATCAGCGTAGACCGAAGTCTATATTCATATTGATGTGAATGGCTTAGTCTGGAGAACTATATGGTCCGAGATGGAGTCAGCATGGAACGTTCTTGGGAATATTACATCATGCTGCTTGTGATTATTGGGTTCATTGCTGGGATCTTCTTTTGGCCACTCGGTCGGTCTCCTGAGATCTCAATGAAGGATATTCCTACCATTACCATATTTGCTGTGATTATGCTCTTCACACTTCTTGGTTGCGGACTTCCTGCAAGAGATAGACCGCATTTTCAATCCCATTATCATGGTGGAGAGTTGTCTGTTATGAGAGAGCTAGAGGATGAGATTATGGATTAGTCCTTGTTCTATTTTTCTTGAAATTATAAACAACAAGAATCATCCAAATTAACAGGGTTCCAACAAACCCATAAGACCAACCTTGGAGTTGAAGAAAGGCAGGATAAACAATGACGGGAGTCATGAAGAGTGACCCGTCTGTTCCAAACCAGCAATTATTCCCATACTCACAAGGTCCCGATAGACTGCCATTTCTTAGAATCCACTCAATACCGCAGCCTAGATAGATTTCTCCTGTGATGATGACAGGTCTGATTTCAATAATTCCTTCAATATTCACAAATCTTACATTTTCGAAATTGAGCTGAGTGTTATTTACACCAACATATTTCGGTAAGTCAGCTTCGGTTCTATTCTCAAGGTCAAGAGGCGATAAAACAATTATGATACTTTCAATTGTCAAGTTCATTACAGTGGAACCTTGAATCATTAGACTGATATTGAAATATACTTGACTGAGTATGCCTTCGTACATCTTACTACGGACGCTGATCGTCACCTGCCCTTCTATTGGATCATCCTCGATATATTGGATGTTGTCAGTTACGCTCTGATCCCGCTGCGAGATGACAGAGAAGAAAATACTTCCAGTCCACAAGGTCATTATGAATAAACCAATTGTTGTTGCTGCCAATAGAACATACAATGACTTTCTCATTGTCTTACGCTCTAGTGTATTAAGAGCTTAGAAACACATAAGGTTCTCCTAAGAGTTACCATAGCACTTTTGGTTCCATAAAAAGGAGAAGAAGTTCTTACTGCGTGAGAATGAAGGAAAGTAATTGCTGATTGACTCTTACCCCTCTGCAGGGAATATTGCCTGTCATGCACCATGAGAATATGATACAAATCTACAGATATACTAGAATTGTGTTTCTTCAGCCTTACCTGTTCTTCCGCAAGATGGACATCTGAATCGCAGGGGTCCTATCCATTCAACTAGTTCTGAATCTAACTCCGCACCACATTGACTGCAGAATGGGGGAGCTTGGTAGGATTGCGTAGGTTCAAGGTAGCCAGATGTTCGTGTACTTGTTGATGGGACATCATCATATGAATATGTTCTCGCTGAAAATCCTTGAGCATGCTTTGATTCGTCTCGCTCATTCACTACATTCACTATCTGAACTATGAGTGCAAAGACACCAACACCAGCAATAGCGAATGGAATCCAGACAAACATAGATGGATGAGGACCTGGCCCCCAGTCAGGCCAAGAATTGGCAAAGTCTATGAAGAAAAATCCCATCAATACTCCAATAGCAATCCAGATGATGTAGATTCCGATGAACATTATGCGTCCACTGGTTGATTTTGGATCGTACAACTCTTACAAGGGCTCCCTAACTCAGTCAGTCAGCTGGTTCTCTATCCGACGCCTTATAGACATTCTCAAATTGGGTAAGAAATGCATATACGAAGTGAGTGCCATATTAGTCAATGAGTGCGTATGACTCGGAAATTAGTTACTCGACGCCGTAGTTTTGTCATCATTATAGTTGCAATGATTGCTATTCTTGCATGGTCGCCTTGGCTAACGGATGATTATGCAATTACAACGGTGGTTGAGTACCTTGGTGGACCAGATCAGGAATTTAACTATCTTGGGGATATGATCCCATTGAGAGAGGTCCCAAAGACTGTTGTCAGAGTGCCATTTGGAGCTCTTGTGTACTTTCCTTCAGAGGCGATGTTCATAGTCACCTTCTGGGGAGGAATAATCTAGATCATGATATCAGATTGTTTTAGAGCCTAAAGCTTCATTCAGATACTGCCTGTCTTGATCAGTCTTAACAAATACCCCAAAGTTGCTCATCCGTAAATTCTCAAGTCCAACTTCGCGCATTGCAGTGTAGCTCTTGACCATCTCTTGAACTGTTGGAGGTCTATAATCTGGAGAGAGAAGTTTGTAGCAGGGAAAGAAGGCAAGTAAAGTAGTAGGAATCCCAGTGTCAGTTTCTGCAATTAACTCTGCGATTTGTATATGTTCATCTGTTTCAACAATATCAGGAATGTAGAGAGTCAGCACCTCCAAGGTAAAGCCATGATTGATTATTCTCTCAACACTCGAGAGAATGTGTTGATTAGTGGTCCCGCAAAGCTTGCGATAGGTGTTCTCAGTGAAAGCCTTGATGTCAAGCCAAAATGCGTCAATGCCCCCTTCTGAATAGGCTTCTAGGTTCTTGGGAGTAAGTCCGTAGCCATTAGTTTCAAGCAAGACGTGGAAATCATTGCTCACCTCTTTGATCTTCTCAGCTGCTTCTATATAGAACTCAGGTCTACAGAGAACATCACCGCCAGTAAACGCGATAATGTTACGCGCAGGTCCGAAACCCTGAGGGCTCAGGACTATTTGTTCTGGAGATAGTTTCTCAGGACATTTGGGTGGGCGTTTCCCCATAGTGACACACATGCCGCAGTGATTGCAAAGACGATGTGCATGCCAACTAGTGGCAGCCTCTTTAGGCTCGAATACTGTCACATAATCCAAATATTCTGAAACCACGTTGGCTATATCAGATGCGGACATCCATTTTCCAGTGACAACCTTACTGAACTCATGTGAGTGACACTTTAGACACGTATGATTGCAGCCACTCTGATATATGGAGAGATAGTCCTCTGGACGAGATACGAGTAGTGATTTTATCAGTCGTTCATGCCCAGAGTCAGGGTTGTGGCGAAGTGTGGCTGTGCACGCCATCTTCTTTGCACCCTCTGAAGTTTCCACTAGACATGAACCTCGAGGATAGCCTTGGACAAGCATTGTGCAACCATTCGATATTACTGCCAACCTGTTCTCCAAAGTTAATTTGCTAACTGTTCCAATAAACGATTGCATTTTTAATAAGTCATGTCCGTCAAGTTGTACTGTCGATTGTTTGACTTGTTTGATGATTCAGTGCTATGTTTCGTTTCGATATATAGAGCACGAGTAATCCACAATAGAGGAACTAAAAAGGAATAGGAATCATGATAGGCATATAGTTGTGTCCTAATGAATCGAGAATAAGAACTCCGGGAATTGAGATAAAAACTCGCATCAGCTCTGCTCTAAGTTCGTGAGAGATTGGCCTTCTTGGTGCTCAATCAAGTGTGCGAACATCAAACCTCAAAAGCCTCTGACTAAATGATTCAATAAGGT
>SMTZ1_10000806_pt1 | contig 30343 bp, 20 predicted proteins | sample DeeMarSWOR136_30_FD_25667 | JGI IMG/M metagenome (IMG submission 25667) | reverse complement strand
CGTTTCGCAATCATGAGAAACCATACATAAAGAATGAGGGAAGGCACAACTTTCGAGCTATGGTAGATGATCTGCCAAAATGGACTCCAAGTTATTGGGTGAACCTCAGAACCGACACCTGATAAAAACGCAACAATCGGCATCATGGGCAAACTCAGTAATAATACTAGCACTAGTGGTACCCACCGTGCCTTATCCTCAGGTTGACCACGAATCCAGGCAAGCACTAAAAGTGGCAGAATAAAGGTATAATGATGTTCCCAAACGTCTGTCATTATGAAGAAATAGGTTAAAGATAACAACCCTGCACATGACCACAAGTCCCGGGAGTATAGTGTGGTAATAACTGATAACGAAAGGAAGACTCCAATGAGCAGACCTGTAATAATACGAAAATCGTTGGTATACTGTCCTATTAGATAAAAGATTAGCATCTTCAATGAATGACTCCCTACATATGGGAAAATGTACATTGAACGTGCAGTATTGAAATCGAGAAAGAATTGAAGTGATTCTAAACCTGCAGGTACTACTACAATCACTAGCAATGTAACTGTTATAGCCACCAAGACTGACCGAACCCTTCCTGCTCCCAAAAGTACAGGCGTAATAAAAAAGGGAATCAATTTAGTGAGCGAAGCTGTCATCCATGATATTGTCATAGTCCATTTTGTATTCCCCCCATTAACAAATGAAGGCGTAGTCAATGCAAAAAACATCAAGATACCAGCGATGAGTGTTACTTGTCCTAGAAAGAGTTCAATGTATACAGGAGAGAAAAAAAACCACATCCCCATTGCAACTCTCCCCTCCCAATCTGGTCGATGCAGTGCTTTAGCGAGGGCTCGAGTCCGAAATGCTGCTAACCATATAAAAGAAGTTAGAATTCCAACCCAGAGCCAATATGCAAGTGTAGGGGGTGCTAAATTAAAAATAGCCCCAAAAGAATAGGCGAAATATGGAAGGTATCTATAGGGGTAGAGATAGGGAACGACTAGGGAGTCTGGAATAGTATAACAATCAAGCCCATTCAAAACATTGTGTCCAGCTTGATAATAAGAGAAGAAGTCCGCTCCTTGACCAACTAAGTACTGTGTATCATAAAAAAGCCAGTTTAACATCCCTGTCCACAACGAAGAGATGAATCCGATATGGATGACAATAGTAATCGCTAGAAACCCCCAACTCATCCATCTTTGAATCCATCCTTCCATAAACACCGCAGAATCCTCATCTCTTAAGGAGTTTACTACCCTTAACGAAGTGTCAAAGATAACTACATGGTCTAAGAGAAAAAATATGGTACTCCAGGTCCCGCGACCCGGAATACTCACGTTTTGAGGTATGGCGGCGACTACCGCCCAAAGGCCGCCTTGACGTCACGTTGATTCAGGTATATCACAATTATCAATGGAATTATCAGACTGATTATGTCAAAACCGATCAGTGCTATAATGACACTGATAAGGTTCAGAACGAATGCAATCATCCATGCCCATCCCTTTAAGGTCCATAGACCCCAACCGATAATAAATCCGATAAACCCAATGATGAGAAATACTCCTCCAAACAGCAAACCCAAGCCAAAAAAGCCAAGGCCAGCTCCAACAAAAACTAAGAAGTAACCAACTAATAGGAAAATAATCGAGCTGAGGATTTGAAGACCCGCAATTATTGTGACACCAAGTGGTCGTTCACCAGGTCCACGATAGTCAGGTTGACTCATTGGTATTTCTGCCATTAGATATCACTCCTCCTAGGATGTTAGAGATACTCAAGCATCTTCTTCTTATTAAATGAACCGAGTGGTGAAGGATCTAATGTCGCTACTTTTCAAATGAGAATCCTCAGTGTTTTTATTGAAAGCCACAACTTGGAAATCAACAATCTCAATTCTAACAAAGCGAAGACTTTTACTAGTAATTGTGCATATTTGTGTAGGTTAAACTGCGGAAACAATTGGTGAAGTGAGGAGAGTCCTCAGGTAGGAACGAGTATAGATGAGCACGACATGGTTCATTGCTAAAGAGTATCTTAAACGTCTGGAGATCAATTTTGAAGAGCACGGTAGGAAGACCTTCAGTTTATATCCTTATGGACCTACTGAGGCAGAAGTAATAGAAGTGTTTCCCGGAACGAATTGGATAACTCTAACCACTCGACTAATGGACCTCTCGGAAGTCCCAACTAAGAATAGAAGGACTGTTTACGAGAAGCTTCTCAAATCAAACGCCACCCTTGTCGAGGTCAATTTTGGTATTGATAAGAAGGACTGTATAATGATCCGCAATGCAATTCCTGTTACAGGAATTTCATACGATTTGTTCAATTGCACATATGAGGCACATCTTGCAGGCATCAAATTCTTCCATGAGAAGCTGAAATCTCAACTGAGTTAGCATTAGTCGTGATACATAATAAAAAGTAAAAGAGCGGGCATAAAGCCCGCTTACTTGCTTTATTTTCGTCTTCTAGCAGCTAGAAGCAGCACAATTATGACCAATGCTCCAAAAGCACCGTATACCATGAGTAGTGACTCGTCACCTATTGGTGGTGGTGGTGGTGGTGGTCTTGACGTTGTAGGTTGCGTTGGTGTGGTTGGAGTTGTAACCACATCTTCTACATCATAGGAATATTCTCCAGAAACTGCTTCATTGCCGACAGTGTCATATGCCACAATTCTATAGATGACTGTGGATCCATCTGCTTGTGCAGGGATCACAGCACTCCAGGTAGTACCAACAGAGTTCATGGTCACATTGTTCCAAGCCCCTGAATCAACTCTATACTGCAATACTGCAGAAGAAACATCAGAAACATCTTGAATGTCAGCTGACACTGTCACTGCGTCACTTGACCCAGGACTAGTTGGATCATGCGAAACTAATGTGACAGAGGGCCCTATTGTATCAGGACCTGCTCCAAGTGAGAATGTGAAAGTATCCCATCCACTCCACTCTAGATTGCCATCAATATCGTACGCAGTGACTCCATATTGAACAATAGTACTAGGTGCATGATTAGGAATCTCACCACTGTAAGAACCTACAGAGAATGTCATTGTGACATTGAACACCCCTGTTGTGTTCCAGTAGGTTAGGATAACATAATCAATACCCGATCCACCTGTATCAGATACTGTAGCAGTGACAGTTGCAATCTCATGACCCATTGGATTGGTTCCATTTACAATGTTCAGAGTATCGATTGTCGGAGCGATATTATCTCTGAACATGAAGGACTGTGTTGATGTATAGGCAACATTTCCTGCATTGTCTGTCGCTACGATCTGATAGTTGAAATTGTATCGACCATCAATAGACCGAGGAATATTGACTTCCCAGACATTCAATCCTTCATTGAAGGTCATTGAGTAGTTCACATTGTTATCGATGTCCCAGACTTTTACTCCTGCAATCTGGGAGCCACCAGCATCAGAAACTGAGGCTTCGATGTGTACATAATCGACTCCTGTAATCTCAACAGCAGAATGAAATGTGGAGCCAAATGATGGGGCTTCAGTATCAGCAGATCCTGGAGAAACATATGCAACAAAAATTGGATCTACAGAAACAGCCCAACCATCCCACCACTTGAAACCAATCAATGTATAGAACTGCTCAGAAGAGATTGAGAAGGTTGTAGCGGTACCTCCACCTCCTGAAACATAGATGGCACTAACAGCTGCAATTGGAACTGTCTGTGCATCTACAGTACATTGTTGTGATGCATTCTTTGTCCAAGAGTAAGGTGCTCCCCCCAAGCTCATGAGTGCAACGCTACTCACTCCTGAAGTCATCGTGTAATTGCTGGATGGAGAAGCCACATCATTACTAAGTACTTGACTATAATCATCCAAGTATGACGCTGTCGCTCCACCACCTCCTCCAGATACGATAGAGAGGTCGCTATAGAAAGCTACTGCAAGGCTAACTCCTTCAATGACACTACGGCCACCGGGTGTATCAATATCCCAATCACCAATAGTGATGTCGAACTTGACTTGAGCAATGTTGGAGCCAGTTTCGTTCACAATTCCAGTGAAATGCACAACAAGAGAGAACTCTTCTGTTGTGCATTCAGTGGGTCGCTCATTAAATGTACTGAAGTCTGACCCATGATACTTTCCATCATACCAATCCCAATAGGAGAACTGTCCAAATGGAAAGACCATGCCTGTCACGTTTGTGAAAGTGACTCCGAAATCTATTGTATCATTCACATCAAGAAGCATGGTGTCTGTGGAATTGAAATTGCCAAAGGCTTCACCTGGAGTGACAAAGCTCACTGATTCAACATCGATGGGCATCCAGTAATGACTCATCTCAGCATCACCAAGACTTTCAGATGAAACATCCATGAAATTGTCATCATCCTCATCTTCCCAAGCAAACATACCAGCATATTCGTATGCTAAGTTTATATCCATCAGTTCAGAGTGAGTACCATTGCTAATCTCAGAGCTGTAATGTTCATCAAGCTCCCACCAGAGCCAGCTCCATTCTCGTGAGTTGTCTGGTACCCAATCCCAGCCCTCTTCTATTGCTCGTTGAACAAGATCAGCTGATGTGAAATTTTCAGCCAACCATGAAACACCCCAGTATCCAGGTTTTGGATTACCCCACTGGTCAAAGAGGATATTCTTGACAGCATCAAATTCAGCTGCAGTGAGAGTTTCACCTGTTGATGCTTTTGTCCAGATATAGTATTCAACCCATGAGAATATCCAATTAAAGGTCACCATCCCTGTGAAGGAGTGAAGATAAAACTCATCAGCCCAACTACTATTATCAGGTTCCCAGTAAATGCTAACATCCAGATATTCATGAGTTATGTTATAGATATCAGTTGATGAATGGAACTCCTCAATGAAGAACTGGTCTGCAGTGGTATCTAAATTTCCGTCAAGGTCAAGCGCTCCAGTTTCTGGATTGATTGTCCATAAATCAGCATCCCACATACCCCATTCAGGTGCACCAGTAATTAGAACATCCTGAGTTGTGATTACAGTCACAGGAAGTGGTGCATAGTCCAGCTTCTTTGAGTATCCTTCAAACCGATATGCCTTGTAAATCATATCAGATCTTCCAGAGATATTGTACCAAACACCATTGCTGTAGAATTGCCACGATGGGAAGTTGTAGCGATAACTCTCAGGCGTGTAGTGAAGTGGAACAATCTCGTATATTGTTCCATTGCCAGCTTGGATGAATTCGTAGAATTGAGGCCAAATACTATCTTCTTCATGCTTGCTCATGAACCATGTCCATCCATCCCAGTCCCACTGAGTTACATTGTAACGCAAGACTGGAACATCAGCGCCCTCAAACCAGAAAGTACCACCACCCCAAGGATCACCTGTGACATTGGTAACGACAATCACATCAGAAGTGTATTCATCCCATCCATACCACCAATGTTCAACCCCATAGATATCAATCATATAGAAAGTATCAATCTCCCAGTTGGTGACATCCGTTGGCCAGATGTTTGGATGTTCCCATGCTGAGTAGAAGAAGGTGCCATTGGAGAGTGTAATGTTGTGGAACACAGCCCTCCAGGTCGAGTTATGTGTGAACTCCTCACCTGAACTAGTCAACACATATTCATAGCCTGGAACATGAGTTGAGTTCCAAGAGAATATACTGCTGGAATAATAGTCACCATCGTAGTATCCAGTTACCACATCAAGCCATGCAGATGACTCAAACTCGAGTGTAGTTTGGTTAGTTTCTCCCACAGCAATGGTCCAATCAGTATGGAACACCTCAGACACGAAATGTGACCCATTTGCTTTTGTCACCCATGGATACGATTCTGGGAACCATTGATAGCTCATCACGTATTCACCATATGAAGGATCCCAACCCCAGTCTGTAAGGTTGTAGACTGTACCGGATACATTCACCCAATACACATCATAATAGTATGGCATTGGTGGACCTGGATGATATTCTTGGTAAGGAACCCAGTCGAATCCATTCCATTCCAATAGCTTCTTTGCAGTGTATGTAGTTCCGTTAATGGTCGCAAACTCAAGCGAGTACTTGTTTTGAATAATCCAGTCCAAGTCCCACCACCCATTTAGTGGTTCACCAGCTTGTGGAATCGGATAATTAGTTCCTCCTACAATTACATAAGCGAACAGCTTGGTTGCATAGTGAGGAATAAACAGGTCTTGTCCAAGATAGTTACATTGCATCAACTCATAAGGCCATTGGAAGACATAGAGTCTACCGTCCGTATAATTGTGATAGTAGTAAAGACCACCATCTTCCCAGTACCTCCAGATATCTATCCGTTCCCAAGTTTCATTGAGATATATGACCCAATGGTCAGGCCCCACAGATTGAGGCCATCCTACCATGTAAATTGGTCTGGTTTTAGAAGGTTCATACGGAGCAATTGGAGTTGCGTATGAAACATATCTGTGTTCAATCATTGTGACAGGCGTGACATCATACCTAGTTGCCAAATAACCATCCCAAATAATTGGCCATTGACCAGTAATTAATGATCCATCAACACCAATCATGTAGTAGTAGTCAATTCCTTCAACCCATCCCATATATTCTGGATATTCATTGAATGAAAGAAATGAGGTTCCATTCATGAGAGTGATATTGAATATTGCTGCAATCTGGTCTCCAAAGACCTCCAGCTCAGACCCATTAATGAGTTTGACAAAGTGTCGAGTTTCATCCAGAACGTAGTCATATTCCTCACGAAGAAGAGTTTCGTAGGTGTAATCAAATTCTCCAAAGATGTATGTTTTCAGTGGTTCTGGTCTTCCATTAATGATGATATAGGGTATCTTTTCACGTTCGTAAAGTTCTCCTGTTGCATTGTTTCGGAAAATGGGTGCCTTGAACGGAGAATCAACATACACAATATCCGTGCCATTATAGTAATGATACACTGTGTCTTCAGTCCATCCTAGTACGGTGTGACTTCCCCATCCAGACTCATAATCTGTGACCCAAGTCAGATTTCCATAGATATATTCCCACCACCATTCAAGAGCGGGCATGTCAGGGAGTGGTGTGACATCAAAAGCAACCTTTAGGTCATCACCTATTACTGAATAAGTTACGTTGCCAGCTATCAAGAAAGATGTTGGCATCTTAGCTTTTGATGACTTCATCGGGAAATGTTGTTCAGTCCAATCATTTGCTTCAAAGTCCCAAATTAGCTCTTGCCAGAACCAATCTGAAACAAGAACTCTTTGAGTTTCCCAAATGCCTGGAGCAATCTCAACATGAACCCACTCGTAGTGTTCACCATAGCCCCAAGATGTCCTCACGGTGTAATTGTAGACATTTATCTGAATAGCTCCGACGGGACTAACCTTGACCTCAACTTGAATATCTGAGTATTGCCACCACTCGATTCCCAAATCAAAGCCCCTACGTTCGTCATGACCGTACAGGATGAAGGCTACACCGTCAATATCGTCAGCATATTCTATACCTCCTTGTAGACGGGAGCTTACAGTGAATATCTCACCAATATTTGCTTGAAACATCCAACTAGGACTATATGGCTCACCCTTATGGATGAGCTTTACAATTGACACAGGTGTATCAATCGCAAGCTCGCGTTGATTTTCATAGTCGATCCGTTCATATGGCTCAGCAATAGGGAGATGCACATAGTTGACGAGTTCTTGACCAAGATGGTTAAACAATCGTTCGTAGATCTTAATTGTATCACCATACTCACTCCCTGAAGGAAGCATATCCTCGCTTATGTGACCGCGAAACTGGACCACAAGTTTGCCTAAGACATTGATATACACGTCACTGCTAGTTTCATTTAGGACAAAAGGAACTGGAAACTCTAGAGACCACGGTTCATACTCCTCCCAGTGGACATATTTCCACTCACTATCGATGAAGGTGTGGTTCTCATAATTGTAGGCTGCATAATACATCCAGCTTCCGGTTGAAAAGTCATACGCTATTGAGAAGCTTGGCCAAGATTGTCGAACCTCAGTCCAATCACCCCATGGATCATAGAAGTTGTATTCCTTACCCATGTTGACCCAAGTATATGTTTCCTCCCAGTGATAACCGTATTTGGGTTCAGCCCAAGTAACAACTGCGCTGGCATTCCAAATGTATGTACCAGCTAATTGGTTCCACTCCCATGCACCATATCTAATTTCAGATTCCTGATATGGACCATAGACCCATTTCTGAACCTTGAGCTGCGAGGGTGCAGTCATGTGTATTGTGACATTTTCCATGAAGGTTGCATTACTGATTGTTACTGTGAAATTGAAATCTTCACCTCGATTAGCGGTATAAAGAATATCACCATCATCATCAAGACGACTGATTGTATAGTATCCTCCAAATGCTGAGTTCACAATTCCATGAAGGTCAACTCCAATTAGACGACCACCAGTTTCAGAGAACTGACTCTCAGCGATTGGCTGGAAACTGCTATCAAAAGCCATTGCAGTAAACGCATAGAAACCTGGTAGTGTGCTTGAATTGAAACTAACTCTGAATCGGCCCCAGTAAGCCTCTACACCTGGTCTGTAGTCACTATTGATTTCATCGAGATTTGCGAAAGGTTCCACCATCGGTCCAAAAATATCAGAGAGTGTAAAGTTCTCAGGCAATTCACCGGGAGGTCCTTCTGGCCAATTAGTCTGTTTACTAGAGTAAATCTCCCATTTGTCTTCTGGAACATAATACATAGCAAGCAAACTAATTGGATGAGGTCCTTCTTGATTCATTTCACCATCCTCCATTTCAGAGAGATTAAAGTAAGACCCCTGGATTGCTACAGCATGTGGAACTTGACTTCCAAGCGCGGTCTTGGGTATTTCAATAATAAAATCAAACCAGGAATTAAGTGGAATCTCTTCATCCCACGCGATTATTTCATTAGACGTAGCATTCCGAGTGTGCCAATTCACAGAAGGTCCGAATCTGTACCTTGTTGAGTTCCATTGATGCTCTCTATATTCGTTCACTGTAGCTTGATCCCAGCTTACCTCTGTAAAATTGAAAGGATAGTCCGCAGGCATCATTTGCGGTTTTGCAACGTTCGAATTCATAAGAGTTACAATATGAGAATCAGTGATTGTTGGTAAAATTGGTAAATTGATAAAGAGTGTAACTGTAAACAGAACTAGCGCGAATGTTGAGAGTGTTTTCGTGATGGTTTTCGTCGTGTACACCTCAATCTGTCTTAGGAATATAACCGCTGATGCATCAAAATCAACACATAGACGTGCAACACCTATGAGTTCCAAAAGGGGACTGTTTCTGGATAACAATCCAATGATGATGTATCTTAAGCAGCGGCACTTTTTGTTATCATTTTAGCCTTAGAATATAAGATTACGTTGAATAGATTAGATAGGAAAAAAAGAAGAAGTTTGGAGCGGATAGAAACCGCTCCACTACATTCTAGGGTGCCAAAGCCATCCAAAAGACAATTGGAGTGATAAAGGCTTCAATCAGGGCAGCGATTACTAGGAAGAAGACAATCAATATGTAGGTCCTCCAAGTTCGCTCATCCCCTAGAAGTGCACGTGTCTTTGAGGGAATCGATGCCCAATCTTCGGACTCAATGGATGACCAGAGGTCTTTCGCAATACGAATTGCAGCTGCAGCAGCGACTAAGAAGGTTGGGATTTCCACAACAGCATGGGGAAGGATTCTAGCAAGAAATTCTATAGTTCCAATACCAAAGAATTGGGTCTCGATGAGTGCTATCCCTCCAAGGGTTAAAGCAGTTGAAAGAACCTCTGCAATTGCTAGTGACATCAAGCTAAACTTGATGAACGTAATAAGGAAATCCTCACCGCGTCCTTTTCCAATTAATTTGTAACCTCCTGCAAGGAAGAGAGGAAGCACAATCAAAGCAATCACAGTGAATTGATCGTCATAGACAAAATATTCTGTTGCAAAGATTGTTATGAATAGTGGGAACCACCAAGCCCCTATACCTTTTCCACCACGACTTCGAACCAATGCAATAAGACCATAGATTAGAAACAGAACACCAAACACCATAAGGGCTCTAAGACCTAATTGCGCTGCAAAACCCCATCGCGGATCGTATGGGTTGAACATCCAAGCATCTCTCGCAGTCCATACATAGGCAATGGCACCACCGACAAAGAGAGATACTATGCTCCATGTTCCAATTGACTTCTCAGAAGCATTCTTCTGAACTCCCACATACCAGAGAACAGCAGACCAGAAGATAGGTCCAATGATTAGCATCAAGAGGGTTCGAACCATGTTATGTTCAGCAAAGATGACAAACCATCCCATTGGATCCACTCTATCTAAGAAAAAGCTTGTAGGTGGAAGTACACCCTCAAGTCCGTCAGGCTGACCAATTTTGATTAGCAATCCTTCTAACATGCTATAGACTAGCCCTGGATTATCAATTATGGTTAGTACAGCCCACACACCAAGAATAGCTGCAACAAGACCCCCAAAGAACATTGCAACACTCTGAGCAAGATCTTTTTTATGGACATTCAAGAGGGGACCAGTAGTTTCACCAATTGTTTCTCTCCAACTCTCTCTAAACTTAAAGAAGTAGAGAATAAACAGTGCACTGAATACAAAGATCGGTAGATTGACAATAAATTGAGAACCTAGACGTACGAGCCATTGTTCATCATTTGGTAGTGCAAGAAATGGTCTTAGTCTGTTGAAGATATCTCCAGCATAATCAGCGGGAGTGAGAGCAAAGCCAACAATATAGTCCAACCCTGGAAAGATTACGTATGTAGCTACTGAGAGAGTTACACCTGAGAATAGGGCAAATGATTCAAGTCCATTCTCATTTCTTTTCTTTAGAAAATGACCCAAGACTCCTAGAACTATTATCATAGCGAAGGGAATTGCCAGGAGTATCAATAACCAGATAGTTTCACCAATTATCTGAATGTTATTCACTGGATTATAGAGAACTCCTTCAACAAATTCATCATCAACCTCGCGTGGGAAGAGAAGGAAAAATCCATGTCCTATGGCATAGTTCAACGTGGTAGCAAATACCGCTGCTACAAATGCTCCTGTTACAACTAGACCAGTCCCAACACCGGCTCCTAGATTCTTAATGGCACCACTCAAACTCATTCCAGAGAATTTGGATTTAGCTTGAGTTATTGAATCAAATGTCTTCTTGTATAACACTACAGCAAAGTCTTCAACCAATGGAAGTATGAGTATTGCAAATATAATCGGAGGTACTGCAAGTATTAGACCTCGGATATAGTACTCTATTAGAATTTCTGCAATATTGGCGACGCCTGAGTTGAATGCCTCATATGCCTGATACCCAAAAATGCCTATAGATAATAGAATGTTTAGTCTGAAGAACCAGCCAAGAACACCTCGCATCATCTCTCCACCAAGGTTTCGATTACCCAAACGAAGCCCAGCCCCTTTCGCAATTCGGTTTGATGCAGGATATCCGAAGCGGTATATCCAAGTGATGAAAATGAGTATATTGACCAGATACGTGTCAGGTGGTATATAATTTATAGGATCATTCTTTAGAACGATGAAGTTAGTAATACTATCAGCATAGATGGATATTGAAGGAATAACAGTCGCCAGTCCTATTATGAGATAGTCCTTCCATGCATCCCTCCAAGCACGAGCTTGCACTTCAGGATTAAGTGGTTGAGGTTCAACGCCCTCGAAAGAGATATTCGAAACACGGTCCATTAATCCTGTATATCCGTCACTCTCTGGTTCTCGATGGGTAATTCGTCTAATGAGATTCTTAAACCTCATTTTCATTGGATCTTGAAGGGCTAGCTTTGCAGCCAAAACAACCATACCAAACAGGACTGCAAAGAACGAAACCATCACCCAAATCATATACTCTTGAAGTGAGGAAACAAATTGAAACAGCATATCTGTTAATAGAAGCCAAGATAGAATCCGTGTATCGATAACCGGATTGAATCCTCCTCCAACTCCAGGAGCTGATAGTGCTATGTTGAAAATGAAGAATGTTACAGTCTTCAGGTACATCAGAATTATGAAGGCCTCAATGAACTTACTTTTTCTTTTACCAAAGAAGAGTAAGTAGACAAGAGACACAATTAGTGGTGGTACAAATTCAAGCATAATTGTAAGAGGCGTGAGGTCTTGTAGCGCCATTTTCAATATTCGCTCCGGGTGTTGTATAGAGCCAACTCTTCGACTCCCCAAAGATAAGGATTCGTTGGACAGACTTCAAAGATGACCTGGTTGTTATTTTACGTTGTCTTACCGAAAGTTTAAAGAAACCAAATTAGCTATTGTGAATCGAAATCAACTGAGAGTTGAAAGATTCAACATGGAAGTTGAGGTGCATAATTATGGAGATTAATCAAGAGTTAGTCGATGCAATAAACGACCAGCTAAATTTTGAGTTATATAGTGCGTTCATCTACCTATCAATGGGAACATGGTTTGAAGAACAGAATCTTACAGGAATGGCCCACTGGATGGAGGTACAGTTTCAGGAAGAATTCGCTCATGCAATGAGGTTCTATAGGCATCTCACTGAGCGAGGTGCAAGAGTTGTTATGAAGCAAATTGATGCTCCAAAGACGGAATGGAAATCAGCCCATGAGATCTTTGCAGATGCATATCATCACGAAACAATTGTCACTGAGCGGATCTACAAAATTGGTGACATGGCAGACAGGTTAGGCGACAGATCAACTCAAGCAATGTTAACTTGGTTCTACAACGAACAGACTGAAGAAGAAGCTAATACAATGGAAATTCGTGACAAACTTAAGTTAATTGGGGATTCAATACCTGCGTTGCTGCAACTCGATACAGTGCTTGGTGCTCGTCCACCAGCTGCTCCAGTTCCAGCGGAATCGACAGCCCCATAATATTCCCATAGATACGCGCTTCCCCCAAACGCAACCGGAGGTATTATTGACCTCCGGGAGTTTCCTTTTTATATACACCAGGAGAATTTCGCACGAGTCGCAGACTACTTATGTGAGAAAATCACCCGATTTTTCCACTGTGAGAGGATACTATGCTACCCGATGATATGATCAAAGCTGTAACAGACGCTATTTCTGGAATTAGTGCGAAAGATTATGCTACTTCAATCTCGATGTTTCATAGAATTCAGGCAAGTCCTGGATTTTCAGATGCTATTGACTATCTCAAGAAGACGATTGAATCTATATCAGATGCAAGGGTCAAGGTGTTTGAATATCCAGCTGATGGCAAGACAGTCATTGGAACTTGGCAGAATCCATTTGGTTGGGAAGGTAGCGAAGGGAAGCTCGATTTACTTGAACCTGAAAAAAGAACCATCGCAAACTTTAGATCAGAACCAATATCCTTGGTTGGACATTCAACATCAGCAGAGATTGAATCAGATGTTGTATATGTAGGAAAAGGGCTTAGTCCATCAGACTATGAAGGAAAAGATGTGAAAGGGAAACTGGTTCTGACTGAGAGCTTAGCTCGGTATGCTCATAAAGTCGCTTGCATAGAACATGGAGCAGTGGGTATTCTGACATTTGTGCCTCCAAAGGGTATTGACGAACTAGCAGAACTAAGACGATATGATGCTATCTGGCCTAGCTTAGAAGAGAAAGAAGCCACCAAGTTTGGATTTTCACTGAAACAATCAGATGGCATAAAAATGAAACAATGGCTAGAAGAGGGAAAAACAGTACGAGTCAAAGCAAAGGTCAGAGCAAACTTAGGTATAGGAAAACTGCAGGTTCTTTCTGCGCTTTTACAAGGACACGAGAAATCAAAAGAAATTTGGTTAGTTGCTCACGTCTGTCATCCCCACCCAGGCGCAAACGATAATGCATCAGGTAGTGGTGTGCTTTTAGAAGTACTTAGGTCGTTGACTCAGCTAATTAAAGAGGAGAAAATACCTGCACCAGTATTTTCAATCAGATTCCTCTGGATTCCTGAATGGTCGGGTACAATCCAATTCATTCACAACGAGCAGGATATTCTCAAGCGTTGTATGGCGATGATAAATCTAGACATGGTTGGGGCAGATCCAACAAAGTCGGGGTCAGTTCTCCATCTATATAGAACACCATTTTCACTACCCTCTACATTGAACAATGTTGTGAGATACTGGCTGAAAACTGAAGCAAAAAAGAATGATGATCGGCGAGAGGGTGGTATGGTTGCTCCATTACCATACCAATACAGCCGCTATTCTGCGGATAGTGATCACTTCATGCTGACTGATAGCACTATTGGGATTCCAGCAGTTATGCTCAATCAAGATCCTGACAGGTTTTATCACACATCAACTGATACATCTGACAAATTAGACACACGGCAGATGGGCTACGCATCTCGTATCGCTGCACTTTCAGCATTATCCTTGGTGCTTCCAAAACATGTCTACGAAGAAACTGTACTTACTGAGTGCAGGAATGAATTTGTAGAATTAATGCAAGATGTAAGCTTACGTGGTGTGACTGAACTATCACGATGCCTTGGAGACCCGGAAAAGATCTATCCAAGAGTTTTGCGTTGGCTTGGTTTAGCTCATGATCTTGGTCAAGAAACTCTAGATAAAGCCACAACTGAATGGTCACTTATTGAGGAACAGGAGGCTCTACGACAGTCACTAAAGACAAGCCTGCAAATGGTCTATACTACCGAGATGGTGGTAGCAAGGAAGGCATATGAGGGGGCATGTGCAGAAGTTGGAATGGAGGCTATGCAGGAAGACCAGATTCCACTTGATACTATAAGTTTTAGAATTGAAGTTAAGAGAAAATATAGTCATGCAATGGATCCTAGTTTTGTCATCAAAAGCCTGGGTAACAAAGGGCATGAATATAGGAAGATGAGTGAAGAGCGGGAGAGGATTTTCGCATCCATTGATGAGATGCTTAACATGGCAAAGGATTGGACTTCACTTGATATCATATGGGATATGATATGCTTCCAATTCAACGACATAGAATCAGGCAAAATGATTGAAATTGTAAAGGACCTTTCAGAAGCAGGAATCATAGAGTCTAGGAGTGTGTAGTCACTGGAGTCGAATGGCTGGCAATACAATAAGGTTGTATTTGCTGGTACATTTGACCATCTGCACGAAGGGCACAAGCACATAATCCGAACCGCATTCAGACTTAGTAAAACGGTGGCTCTTGGTCTAACAACCGACAGAATGCTGGAGTATAAGAGTGATAGAAAACTCATTCAATCATATGATGAGAGATACGCAGAACTGACGAAGTTCATCCAATCTGAATTTGATATCGAAAGATCAAGCATCTTCCCCATAGAAACAACAGAGGGAGGAGCTGATAAAATGAAAGACTTGGATGCGCTCATTGTTTCAGATGAGATTGGAGTTGTTCAGAATGCATTTGACATCAACCAGATGCGTATTGATAATAACCTTAAACGATTCCACATCATTGTGGTTCCAAGAGTGAGAACAAAGGATGGACGACCACTCTCATCTTCGAGACTGAGGCGTGGAGAGATTTATCATGAGGATGAACTCATCTATTAGGGAAATGGAAGATTCTCTGTAAAATTCCTCTTGAAATCTGGATTGTTTGTGAGCTCGATATGATTAACTTCTGATACAAGTCTTTCAGCAGACTCTCGAATTTCATACTTATGCAGAAGATCCGCGCCTATACTAGCACCACCGCACACTTGCTTGATTTCAGCGTTATTCATCTCAGGTAGAAGACCTATCCGAATAGCATCTTCAAGAACAAGACCAGTACCAAAAACACCAGTAAGGTATAGTGTTGAAATTTCATTTGGAGAAAGATTTGCGTTTTCAAGAACTAAACTGAGTGCAGCACGAATAGATGCTTTTGACTGCTGAATCATTCGAATATCTGGTTGCGTCAAGAAGATACTTGAGTTAGTAGTTGTTTCAGATGCCTTAGCTAATATGTAGTGAATAATGGTTCCACTGGTGACCAACCAAGGAGTATTCCGACTGCGATTGAAGGAACCTCTCGCAAACAATATTCCTGTATCCAGCATTGTGGCAATTGCAGAAACCACTCCAGTTCCGCAAATACCGGATGGTTTCCCGCCACCGATGACATCATAGTGAGGTTGGAAGGTAATCGGGTCAATCTTCACCTTACAAATTGCACCTATCTCTCCTGGCATACCACACTCAATAGACATTCCTTCAAAAGCTGGTCCCGAAGCAGCAGATGCAATCCAAATCTTACCATTATTGAGAACCGCTATCTCTGTATTCGTACCTACATCTATTGAAACAAGACTGGAATCCGAGTCGATAAATCCACTAGCTATCATCATAGCTACTGCATCATTCCCAACAAATGACTCAATGATTGGTGGTGAGTAACAGAGAGTATTATCATGGAGTTCTAGACCAACATCTGAGGACTTGATTAAAATGGAATTCTTATGCTCAGCATTATAGGGCGGCTTTAAAAGCGAGTTGGTTGAGAGTCCGAAGAATAAGTGGTGCATAACCGTATTCCCCACAATCACAACTGAATCAATTGATTTCGGATCACAATTGGCACTCTGGAGAATTTGAGATATTCCTTCATTTACACGCTCACGAACTATTTCTGCAAGCAAAGAGGCGTTTTCCAGTTTTCGTGCAAAATCAATTCGAGAGATTATATCCTCACCATAATCACGTTGAGGATTTGTGACAGTGACTTCATTTAGAAGTCGGTCATAATCCAAACTGGAGAGGTGAATAGTGATGTTGGTAGTACCAATATCAACTGAAATCCCATATCTTTCAGAAACGACCATAGGATAGAATCACATCAGGGTCTTTCAATTTCATCTAACAATCATTACCGGACAATGTGCATGACTTGCAACTTTATCACTGATGGAACCAACAAACAATCTACGGATGCCGCTGAGACCTCGAGAACCTAATATTATGATGTCGGTTCCCCTCTCACTAGCAATATCGATTATTTTGGCCGCGGGATCACCATGTGATAGCATATCGATAACTTGACAATTGAGATCACTTGCTATTGTCTTTGCTCTAGCAAGTATGTCTTCTCCCACTTTCTGAAGAGCTAGAAAGGGTTGATCTGAAACAGTGTCGTGATAAGGTGTTGCAGATACTAACATAGGTACGACATGAAGTAGAACTACTTCTGCGCCTAAAGGAGGACCCATAGCACACGCGTACCGTACTGCTTTCAATGAATGTTCTGAACCATCAACTGCAACAAGTATACTTTTGATGTCAACGCTTTGTTCGGTGTCGCTCATCAAGCACCCTCTCTCAGACCTCAGATATGCTACCAACCTTATCTCTCTTTCCCATCTTCAGCAAATTGACACCTCCTTTCTTCTCTCGGCTGCTGTGAGTGAAAAAGCCATATTCGAAAATCAGTCTCGGAAGTTCAGTCAAATCCAGTCTAGAGGTATGAAAGATGGATCTCAATAAAATAAAGTCTGAAGAGGATGTAAAGCGAGCAACTCTATCAATTCCTGGTTACACTGAATTTGATAGCAAAGTCTATGCTGCCACTTTTAAAATTCCGAAAGGAAAAGTGAGCACCTATGGTCGAATCGCTAAGATGATTGGCAATCCGAAAGCTTACAGAGCAGTGGCTAATTCATTACACAAGAATCCACTCTTTCCTGTAGTTGGGTGTCACCGAGTTGTCAAGGAGGACGGTAGTTTTGGTGGCGAAAAGAAACGCGCAGAAGGGAGATGTAGGCACTGTGAAGAAGAAGGCGTTCCAATCGAAAATGGAAAGGTTAAGATGAGGAAGGAGATCATCTTCTAGATTACTTCAATGAGTTAAATTCAATTCTTCCACGGACAAGACCTTTCAATGCATCATTGAGCTTATCCCTGTGAACCCGCACCTGCTCCATCGTATCACGGTCTCTCACAGTTATTGTCCCGTCTTCAATAGTTGTATAGTCAATGGTGATACAGAAAGGAGTACCAACTTCGTCCTGACGTCTATAGCGCTTCCCAATGGAACCACCTACATCATATTGAGCAACGAAGCCAGCGTCTATGATTTGGTTGAAGATTTCTGTTGCGGGGTCAGTCAGCTCAGGTTTGCCCATAAGTGGGAATACTGCAACCTGAATAGGAGCTACTTCTGCAGGAAACTTAAGCCAGTCAGTATCACGTTCTTTACTCTCAGGTCTGAATGAATTGTCAATCAGACAGAACAAGGGTCTCTCAATGCCAAATGCAATTTCAAGCACCTCAGGTACGACTGGTTTTTTGTCTACCTTAACGCTCAGGTTTTGTTTTGAGAATTCTTGGTGACGACTGAGATCATAGTTACCACGATCATGAACACCACAACACTCAACCCAACCAAAACTCTCAGTGTGTATCTCTACATCCCAAGCATCCGCAGCATAGTGTGCTCTCTCTGTGGGGAGATGTTGACGTAGCCTCATTTTATTATCTGAAAAGCCCATCTGGCGAAAGATATTGTAGGCTAGATGTACGCACCATGCATATGCAGGTTTCTGGAAAAAGCTCTTCTTGACAGCTTCTGATATCTTTGTTTGAACTGGGTCATAGTTACCTTTCTGTTGAGCTTGAGATGTAACCAGAGGCAGTTTCTCATCTCGAATTTCATTAAACTGTGGCCAGTCTATCTCATCCTTTTCAAGAAGAAAGATTTGACCCTCGGTCTGTGTGAACTCTCTGAGTCGAAGCATACCCTGTCGTGGAGATATCTCATTTCGATATGCTTTCCCTATCTGAAAGACAGATACAGGAAGCTTGTCTCTGAAGAATGTGAGAAATCGTTTGAAAAGCAGGTATGTTGAAGTTGCTGTTTCAGGTCTCAAATATGCTTCTTGGTCTAATCCCAAGCGAGTCTGAAGCATTAGATTATATGCTTGGACAGGACCCAAATTTCCCATACATGATGGACATACGAGGCCAATTTCTTTGATTGTTTCTGTGAGCTCATCTGGGGTTTTTCCAGCAATGTTTGTTTCTGGAGATTTTTCTGCAATCAGATTGTCAGCACGATATATTTGACCACACTTTGTACATTGTGTGACTGGATCTATGAAGCCCTCTAAATGTCCTGATGCTCTCCATACTTCAACAGGACTTACGGTTGGACATTCAACCTCCCAAAAGTTTGCACGAACAAATGCAGCACGAATTTGATTCTCAAGTCGATTCTTAAGCAACTTACCAAGCGGTCCAAGATCATAGAATCCAGAGCTGCCTCCGTATATCTCAGGAGATGGGCCCCAAATGAACCCACGCTTCCTAGCTAGACTCATTATGATTTCGTTGAAATCTCGCTCTGAACTCATCGTGCTCAACTATCCAGCATCCTAATTCGTCTATGTCTTAAACCCTATGGTCGAACTTTTATGGAAAATCAGAAGGAATGTATAATCGATACGAGGTTTCAAAATTGGTTGATGATTCAAGGATTACAGGCTTCTACAAGTTATCCAGAGAAGATCGAATTAAGAAGCTGCAAGAAGTTACTGGACTTGATGATGAGGACCTGGGACCATTAATAAATCCTGGCGAGGTGGATATGGGAGTACTTGATCATATGATAGAGAATGTTGTTGGTTCAATGACACTTCCACTTGGGATTGCAACTAATTTCCTCATCAACGGCAGAGATTACCTAATCCCAATGGCTATTGAAGAACCTTCAGTTGTAGCTGCAGCTAGTAATGCAGCCAGAATGGCGAGAGACCTTGGGGGGTTCTCAGCCACTGACACGGGACCAAACATGATAGCACAGATCCAGGTCGTCAACGTTCTGGATCCGGAGGCCGCAAAATCAAAGATATTGGAAACCAAGAATGACCTCATTTCATTTGCAAATGAACAAGATCCAATCCTCGTTCGTTTTGGTGGAGGCGCAAAGGATCTGCGGGTGAGAATCTTTGATTCCAAGGTTGGTGTTATGTTAGTCACCGAACTGATCGTTGATACACGAGATGCCATGGGTGCCAATGCGGTTAATACAATGGCAGAAGCACTTGCGCCGAGAATTGAGAAAATAACCGGTGGAAGAGTCATTCTACGAATCTTGTCCAATCTCGCTGAGTTTAGACTAGTTCGTGTTCATGCTACCTTTGATAAGGAGATGCTAGGTGGCGATGAAGTCGTCAATGATATTATTGCAGCTTGGGCATTTGCTGAAGCAGATCCCTATCGGTGTTCTACCCACAATAAAGGAATTATGAACGGAATTGATGCTGTGGTTATTGCTACGGGGAATGATTTCAGAGCAATTGAAGCTGGAGCCCATAGTTATGCAGCTTTGAATGGATATAGCTCCTTGACAAAATATGAGAAATCTCCAGATGGACATCTAATTGGAAGCATCGAGATCCCTATGGCTGTAGGACTTGTCGGTGGAGCCACAAAAGTACATCCCGTTGCTCGGGCGAGTGTAAAAATACTTGGAGTAAAGACAGCCACAGAACTGGGCCATGTCATTGCGAGTGTAGGTCTCGCTCAAAATCTAGCGGCTCTTCGAGCATTGGCTTCGGAAGGGATTCAAAAAGGCCACATGTCACTTCATGCACGTAATGTTGCAGCAACAGCTGGAGCTCGAGGCGACCTAGTTGACATTATAGCTGAGAAATTGGTCAAAGAAAAAAATGTCAAGGTTGAACGGGCTAAAGAACTATTGGAAGAGATGGAAAAATAATCAGAAAATAAGGTGTCGGGAACAACAATGTTCCCGACGGATAAGTTCCTTCATTGGAACAGGGTATAGCTAGCAGGGCTAGTTCTCACGAATTACTCATTCATCTCTCCCATATCGCGAAACCTACACAACTCAATAGGTAACATTAGCGTAACCTGTATTTAAATTACACGTAAGCTAAATAATCATTGTAATTAATAAGATGTATGAGGTAACTGCTTAGATACGTGAACAAATGTAAAAGATAAGTGACATGAAAACAATCATTTGTCAAATGTAAAGCTCATGTGTCCAAAAATCGAGTTTCTTACATCAGAGCTACATTTTTCTAGCGCACATTCACTTAACGCATCACCTGTTCGGGCTCGGTGAAGATTCTGTCTGAGCAATTCATGGGTAGGTCGAAACATCATGGAAGACGAATGTTCTCAATGGGAACGCTTGGCTAATGAATTTCTTGAAGCAGAGAAGTACTATCAAGCGGCAAACCAATTCAAGAACGCTGCAAGTTGTTTTCTCGATAGGGTACTCGAGATGACTAAGAAAGCCGCAGAGTACTACCACATGTACGCAGAGGACCGAGTTGAAAAAGATGATCACAGAGCTGCAGCAACAGCGTATCTCGAAGCTGCTACGCAATATCGACAGGTAAGTGACTTTTCAACAGCTCTGACGCTCTATGAGAATGCTGCAAAGGAAGCACTTCTTGAGAGGATGACAGAAACTGCTGCGCAAGCCTACCTCTGGGCAGCATATTCATGTTACAAAACAGGAAATCGAGAGTATTTCCTTACGGCTGCTGAAAATATGGGAAATCTTTACGACAAAGCAGCAGACAAAGCAATAGATGATGGAAATGCTGAAAGAGCAGTAATCAATTTGTCTCTGGCGGCTATGGGTTTTGCTACAATTGAGAAGATGAGCAAAGCCAGAGAGCGAATAGAAAAAGGAAAGAAAATTATAACAAAGACTAGATGGGAATGGCTTGAAACACTCCTCGCGTTTAGTGAGGCTCTTACTGATGGCAATCTTGATGATGCAGAAGACATGCTTGAAGCATTCAAAGAGGAGGAAGCAATTGAGCAAGTCATGAGAGCATGTCTTAGTCTTAGATCAGAGATTGAAAGAAAGAAAAGGAAATCTGGATAATACTATCCTACTCGTACCAGAGATGTCTTCGCAACTTCACGCCCAGATCGACCATCCACCGCTTTGATGGTGACTAGTTCATCTCCTTGACCAACAGCCTTCACGAAAGCTTGGAAACGCACATTTTCTCCACTACCCAAGAAGTTGATTAATTTCGCCTCATTTCCTAAAGACAACTCGAGACCATCAGAGAGTTCTACTACAACTTCTATATTCTCTGCAGGTCCATCGCCTTCATTGAGAATAGTGATTTGTAGTACTGCTTCTTCTCCAAGGTTACATGAAACCCTTTCAGGGCTTAGTTCTAATGATAATTTGGATGGAGCCCGTGCAATCTTGAACTCCAATACATTAGTGTGTTTGTTGACAAGTACTTTATCACCTTCAAAAGTCACTGTGAATGGTCCTATGCTTCCTTCACCACTGAGGACTGGTTTGAACTCAAGCAACCATGATTCCTCTGTAGATGGACTCTGAGTGTATTCAGGTTCTTTAGTCATAATGACACTGTTTGATAGTGAGAGTCTACGATCGATGATTTGAACCTCAACAGGACACTTGTATCTCAATTCTATCTCGATGGGTTCCTTGACACTCACCTCTTTCTGAGGAGCTCCAGCCCAATCTAGAATTATTTCGGTCTGGAGAGCAAGTCGAGTTGAAGCGATTAGAAATTCAAAAAGAGGGCGCTCGCTCGCTTTTGGCTTGATACTTTTTGTAGCATTTTCAAATTGTTCAGATGGTATATCAACGCCTTCACATAGTATCTTTACACATAATTCCGCGAGAATGTAATGAGGATCTTTCTTTGACGATGTATCTTGAATACGTTTCTCGGCCTTACGCATAAGATTAATCGCAGTGCTAAAGTTTCTTGCAGCAAGATAACCTACTATCGCAACACCCAAAGCTCTGTTTGCTTCTATTGATTTCTTTTCGCGCTGGAGATGATCGGATGATTCTGAGTAAAGATTTCCGGCCTCATCATATCTTCCTTCTTGAAGAAGGCATTCCGCTGCAGCAATTTTCATCTCAGAGCATCTAACGTGATTATTGTTTTCGAGTGCACAATATGACGCTTCACGAAAGTACTTGACAGCGAAATCTGTCTGTTCGATCTCTAGAAAGCATCGAGCTGCTTTCTCATACTCAACACTTGCATACTCAGGGAATCCCTCTTCAATTTCAATAATAGCCTTCTCAATATACTTCTTGGCTTTCTTTGCAGGGTCCGACTTCAGGAATTTGAACATAGGTTAGTGCCTCAAGATGTAATTATGAGCATTGGTAGGTCAATCAGCATATGCTATATCGGTTTCGGCAGGCGGAGATGGTCCGACTTGACCTGTTGCAATGATGGGAAACAGTTTTGAAATCAAATTAATCCACACACATATCATAAGATTAGTGAAGGTGTACACAAATGAGCGAAATCCCCCCATATTGGATTGATCCAAAGAAGAATCAGTTCAAGGTCACTATAACATCTGCAAAGAAGTATGAGGATTCTTACCATGTACGTATTGGAGAGGATGTCATAAGACCCGCAGGGGGAGGACAAGCAGGTGATAGAGGGCAACTAATTGTTGATAATCAACGAGTTCAGATAAGTGACACAATCAGTGATTCAAAGGGATCTGTTTTGATAACAGATAATGAACTTGTTGAAGGAGCAACTGGTATTCTTGAGATTGACATGGATTGGCGTTTATCAATGATGAAGAACCATACAGCAGAGCACTTGTTTGTTTCAGTAATCAAGAATAAGATTGAAGATATAGCCGTGGGAAATCTGTGGATAGATGGAGAGCATGGATCGGTTGAGCTATTGAAGTCTAAATTAAGCCTTGACTTAATCTATGCCACTGAGCAAGAGGTTTTGGAAATTATTGATCAAGATATACCAGTCACAAGTAAGTTTGTGGCTTCAACATGTATCGACCCCTCTACTAGGAAACGCGAGGGGCTTGAAGAAAAACATGACATGCTCAGAGTTGTTAACATAGGAGAAATGGATAGCACTGCGTGTTCAGGAATTCATGTTACACGGACAGGCGAAATTGGATTCCTAAAAGTAATTGATGTAAAGATGAACGAGAAAGCAACGCAAATTGAATTCTTGACTGGTAGCAGGGCAGCAGTTCACGTTTCGGAGGTCTACAATACAGTTCTTCGAAGGAAATATTCGTATCCATTTGAGATAGAACAATTGGGGGCTGTTTTAGATAGAGCAAAGCAAGCGGTTGAAGATAGACAGAAGTTGATCGATAAGGTGAATCATCTATTATCAAGTGGTCCCACGATCGAACAGATTGGTAAGGTCAGCTTTAGACACGAATACCTTTCAGGTTATGACGCAAGTTCTCTAAAGATTTTGGCAAACCAATTATCTACTGATGAGCAATCCATTATCCTTCTATTCAATCTTGGAAAGAAATCTCAAGTCATCCTAAGAGCAAATGGTATGCCTCTAGAAGCTTCAGATTACATAAAGGGACAAGTAATTAAACTTGGAGGAAAAGGTGGAGGAAGAGGAGATGTATATACTGGTGGCTTCGTTGATGTTGAAGACCCAATGAATCTATACAATACTATTGTTTCAGAAGTTCGTAAATTAATCTCATAATTAACTCAGGATAGTATTGCATCAACATGGTAAAATTAGCTACGAACAGTAATGATATGTTGACGTGTTGATTCTGGAATTAATCCAAGCCATGTTTCTTAGCAATCTCTGTCCAGAATTTCTTGACAGCCCACGGAACAGCTAGGAACTCCTCACGAAACCCATCAAAGTTCAATCCCTTGATCAGTAGTTCTTGTGATGTACCAATACATCCTCTTGGCTCATCAAAATCAAAACAAACCTCAGCATATTTTCTGTTGCAGTTGAGAATATCAAGAAGAACGGAATGCTTCTTTTCCGGAGGAATCTTGTTCACTGGGTATACATCTGAGTAGATTTGAATCCATTTTACTCCAGGCTTAATGAATACTGTATACTTGAAAGAAAGAGCATCATCGGTTGATTCACTTGCAGGTTGTTCATCCTTCCTTTCGCTGAAAACAAGTTCGAAAAGACCCTCCTCCTCATTCCAGTAATGTCGCATATTTAGAAGATTCAGGTAATCCTCAATTTGGTTCCTAACATCAACCAATCTACATTCTCCAAAAGGATGAGGGATATATGTTTGATTTAAGGATTTGTGAGAGTTAGCCATTCAATAGTCAGTGTATTCCCAAAAAATCTGATAGACAGACATCGTTGGTCTCCCTCCCCCAACATGAACCTCAGGTGGAATTGTAACAGTGTAAACCATCTCATAAGCTAAGGTTGAGAAGTACCTTGTCCAATAGGCAAAGAGGTCATTGAAATAAACAAAATAATTACATCCATGTTCCCGTAGATACGACAATATTTGGCGTGGTGTCATGTTTCCATGAGTGATATCAGGACTTACAAGACCAGCTAAATCGATCATTGTCCTGTTTGAGATGTATCTGACAGCACCTGCATCATGAGTAGCAAAAACAGCATCCTCTGGTGTATTCTCAGCCAACCAGTAACCAATGTTTACGTGCATATCGTTCACTGTTTTGACTGCTTTCCCATAGTATGTTGCCTGACTCATATAGTGAGGGATAAGTGGTACAAGCAGGACCATTAGAGTGAGTAAAACTGCAATGATCTTTGTTTCACTGGTATCGTAAAATTTGAGTATTCCAACTAGAATAATCTCAAGAGTCCAAGCAGTAACAATAATAGCTGCAACAAAGAAGAGATCGAAAACTGGAACGAGATACCTACTATTATTAATCAGTGAAGCATAAGGAGCTGTCAATCTGTACAAAACAGTCAGAACAACAGGGAACATCCATGGAAATGGTTTCCCCTTAACAATCAAGGCTATGCCTACGAAGACTCCAACTAAGAGAAATGGCAGCTCATGCACATATATCGACCACCAAAAGTTCCAAGCTTCAATCTCAGATTCTAGAGGCGTGTGTACCTTTGCATAGAACGTGTCTGGCAAAGGTAGTCCAGTCACATTCATGCAGTGCAAAATCCATGGCAATACAACTACAACAGCTAGACCAACTGAAATAAACAGAGTCACAATTCTTTTTCTATCGATTTTTTTCTTTACGGCAAGAATAAGAAATCTAACTGGTACTCCAAAAGCAATTATTATCCCCTCTGGTCTTGAAAGGAATGAGAAACCAACTAATACTCCTAGAACTAAATCATACTTGATATCTTCTTTATCAAGAATGAAGATTGAGAGGAGGAGCACAAAGACAAATAGAGGTGTTTCCATTCCGGATAACATCAACCATGTATTTCTAGGTACTACTACAAAACCAATGATTGATAGAACTCCCCAAAATGAACTTTCAGTATAATCTGTGACAATCATTCCGACAATGAATGATGAAGCCATATAGAAACAAGTTGAAATTATATAGACACCCCATGCCAATCCCACTGGATCAGATGAGAAATAGAATAGTACAGAAATTATAACAGACCAGAGAGGACTTGTTGATCCAGTACTTGGGTAACCTGGCGAATATTCCCAAGGGTTTCCCTCATAAATGGTCCTTGCAAATTGAAGGTGAATCCATGAGTCATCCAGTGTAAAACCGGGGTTGGTATAAGATAGCATTGTGGAGAGATAGTATACGCAAGATAGACCTGTGGCAACAACTGCAGCTATGAAAATCGTAAGGGCAATTTTATTCTTGATGAGCCATTTATGAAAATCACCAACATCTGTGTCCATGTTCGTCTCATAAGAGTCATTGGCAATTTCTTCGGTCAGCTCTTTCAATTCTCCCACGGTCTCTTTACATCGCCAAATTTGTCAAGACTATATGTCTTTCGCGGTGGAGATACTTTCGGACATCTCCCTCACCTCTCCTAGAGTTCGTCTAAGAAGAATAATCTAACAGAGAACTCACTTAGCGAATTCACTGCTTTTGATTAATGGGTCTGAATTCAGAAAGGGGAAGGCAATGGCACTCGATCAGATTCGTACGACTCAGCTGCAACTTGGACAAGCTGAACCAAGTCGTCATTTAACAGCATTCAGTCCACCTGGCATAGCTATAGAGGCAGCGAAATATCCATTCCTGATGGCAGGCGTATTGGCCTCACCGGAGCCTTCAGAATATCTCTCAATATTCGATCATCCTGAGTCATGGATAGGACTGGATAGAGAAGCTATCTTGTCTATGAGGCGGAGGTTGTATAGGCTCATTGTTCCAATCAATGCACGCGAGAGAGAACCGTTGAAGTTTGTAGAGGCACTGCAGACAATTGCCCTTTCGGTAATCCCAGTTGCTATTGAAGTCGAGATAGCTGACCTTCCCCCAAGGAATCTTCAACCACTTGGAGGACAACTACCGTCAAGCACACCTGTTGAAATCACATCATTAGAGATTGTATCAAATCCGGAAATTAGCAGAGTGGCAAAAAGAATCGTTGAACTTGATATCCCAGCTTCCGAGGCTGCTTGGAAACTGTTTGATTATGATTACTCAATTGACCAAGTTGCTCGGTTAATGTCAGTGGGATTACTAGGTCGACTGGATAGTAGAAGATTCGTTCCGACAAGAGGAGCATACAAAGCTGTGATAGACGCATACATTAGTCGTTGCTTGATGGAGCTCTCTGGAAAACATGAATCATCTCATTTCAGAATTGGGATGTCTGAGATTCATGGAGAGAACTTTACAATATTCGTTCAACCTGGAAAACCACAAGTGGATTACTTTAGGATTGAAAGGACCCAAAGAGGTTTTGACCGTGATGTCAGTCTAGAAGGAGTCAAGAATATTACATTGGATTCAAAAACATCTGTTTTTGCAGACCATGCTAGATTCTCTGTTTACAAAGATCTTATCAGGAGAGGAGAGTCATCACATGTTACTATTTTTCATTACGCACGGAACGGTAACAACAGCATTCTTGGACCTTGGCTTGTTCGTGCAGGTGTAAACTCAGCACTTGATTCTGATCAAGTAATTCTTGACACAAAAGAGAATGCAATCACTGTTCTAGAAACATTACTGACCCCAGACATTAGTATTTGGACAAAAGAAAAATCACTTCTTGATGATTTTGGCGGAGTCTTCAAAACTGTAGAAAACTCATCACCACTAGGTAGATTATAAAAAAAGAAAAGGGAGTGTAGGGGGTGAACCTACACTTTTTCTTTGGCCTCTTTTCTAGAAGCACCCTTATACATTAGGACTAAACCGATGATTGTCAGAAGACCACCTGAGATAAGGCCTCCACCAGGAAATATCGCTCCAAATCCAAGAAGGTCAAGTGCTAGAGCAATCAAGCCAATACCTACTAGAAGCATGATGAGACCGACGCCTATCCCTGCAGCTCTGAATGCCATAGAGCGCGGATATTTGCTTTCAATCACATATCCAGTTGGAGCAGATACTGATGCTTTGTACTTCCTATTCCCATATCGATACTCAAGTTCCCAGACTGGTACATGTATCAGGAATGTTTCTCCAACATCAATTCTGTCTTCCCTTGACTCAATCTTGTCAACTTCTGATAGAATCAGTTGAGTCTGTCGATCAATTGCAATCTGTTTGGCTGATTCTTTTGCCTGCTCCATAGTCATATTGCTATGCAGGACCTTGCCATCAAACTCTTCAGCATGAGCATGGCTGAAATATTCTTTAGCTCGGGTTGGTATAGGATGTCCACGAACATCAGGATCAATATCCTTCACAGCTGCGATGTTAATCTCATGCCTTCGAGTGAATTGACCTGATTCTGGCTTCCAGAAGTACTCGATGTTTTTGTAAGCACCTCTCCGCTGAGGCCACTCATTATGGAAATGAGCATCCCTACCAAGTCCACGATAGGTAGTGTCAGCGTCAACTCTACTTATCCAGAAAGGATACCAAATTTGTTGAGTCTGAACAAACTTTGTTTGTACTGGAAGGTCAGCAGGAACACCGAGCTGCTTTGATACCCAATCGAGAAGGGTTGTCTGTGCCTCATATTGATCGAAGTGCACACGTATCATGTAGTGGTCCTGAAACTTTGCACCATCTGTCGTTTGGGCGGTGCCACAATATGGACAGACTAGTAAAAGGTCTCCAGGTCCTATTTTGAAATCTGCATCACAAAACGCACATCTTGCCATAATATCACCCCTTCTTTGTCCGCTCGGTCATTATCAACACCCGGAATCCAAAGAATGTCATGATTATTCCGAGGAGCACAGATGCGATACCGCCAATGATGAATAAAGTATCATCGACTCCCATCCCCATAAGGAGGAGTTCTCCTCCAACACCAGATACAATAATACCAATCAAGCCAACAATAGTCCAAAGAATGCGTTGACCCCTTGTAATGGGAATCTCACCAAGAACTACTTTTCCAGTGTGGCCATCAATTGCAGCCTTATAGAGGTCGCCTTGAAACTTGTAACGTACCAAAGAGAATGGTGCTTGGAGGTATGTTGTACCTCTCACACTGGTGGTTGTTCTACAGTCAAAGAGTTCTGTTAGTCCACTAGCTGCTTGAGATCTATGTCGATCAGCCACGCGTCCGTGAACTGCCTTTTCAAACTCTTCAGAACCAATCTCTGCATTCAGAATTGTTGGTTCAAGGTCTTTAATCTTCTCAAAGTCATAAGGAACTGTATGACTCAGGTTAATGGTATCAAGATAATCTTCGAGTCCATAAAACCTAGCTCCTTTTCTAGCTAAGAGAGGTTCATCAGTATCTGTATGAATCTCGTCTTGGACAGGGACATAGCCTGTTTCGTAATCAGTATAGGTTTCTGTTCTCGTATGACCATCGGAATCCCTGACAGTCCTTGTTTTTTGCACCGGTACTTGGACGGTTTTGTATCCCTTGTAGTATGAATCAGCTTTTACTTTCGCAATCCATACAGGAACATAGATCAGTCGATTTTCTACAACTTGCGCGTCCTTCACAAGAGATTTATTCATTCCTTTATTTTTGTCGAGAAAGTTGCGGAATCCTTCTGTTCGAGTTTCCCCATCGATAGCAGTTTCCATCAGATGATCACCAATTGCTTTTCCTTCATCTGTGGTAGTGCTGCCACAATATGTACAAGTAATAACAACGTCATCGGGTCCGGTCTTCACATTTCCATTGCAGACAGGACACTTGAACATGTCCGCTGCTTCTGCTTCTGAACCCATTATCAAACTCTCCGGAGTCTGTTCCTAAGGGCCATTCTCGACATAGGCATTTAAGACTTCGTCACACAACCATTCGTCAATAAAATAGCATTTCATGTAGTATAGTCGTATTGAGAATCTTCCTACTTGCGAATTTCTTCACGAAGTCGGTCTGCTGAGAACTCATGGACTCGATCCTTGACATCATCTCTTGCGGCTTGATGCTTCTCAAGAAACTCCATCATCATAGGAGCCAGAATTTGTTTACACTCACCACAGAGAATATCACCACTACGACACTTCTGCTCAATATCAGCAAGGTCGTTGTCATCAGGCATAAATATG
>SMTZ1_10001717_pt1 | contig 30353 bp, 29 predicted proteins | sample DeeMarSWOR136_30_FD_25667 | JGI IMG/M metagenome (IMG submission 25667) | reverse complement strand
AGGGTGCTGGATGAGCTACGGCGGGAGATGGGACGCCATCTCGGCTTAATCGACTCAAACATGCTGGCTTTTGTCTTCGTTGTTGACTACCCTCTGCTAGACTGGAACGAGGAAACGAAGCTGTGGGAGCCGATGCACCACCCTTTTACATCGCCTGTCGAAGGAGATATACCTCTGCTCGATACCGAGCCGGCAAAGGTGCGGGCGCGTCACTACGATATCGTCTGCAACGGCTACGAGCTGTCCAGCGGCAGCATCAGAATACATACCCGCGAATTGCAGCAAAAGATATTCCGCCTGCTCGGCTACAGTGACGAGGAGATAGAAGCACGGTTCGGACATCTTCTAGAAGCTTTCGATTACGGGGCACCGCCACACGGCGGCATCGCACCGGGCATCGACCGCGTGGTCATGCTGCTGGCGGGTACAGATAACATCAGAGAGGTGATCGCCTTTCCCAAGAACCAGAGCGCCATAGACGTGATGAGCGATTCCCCGTCTCCGGTCTCTCGAGCACAGCTAGATGAGCTGCATCTGAAACTGACAGACGAAGAGGCTGCCCAAACTTGAAATGAAGGCAGCGCTACAAATTGTTTATAATAAAGAAGGTTTAAAATGAAAGTATCTGCAGAGCCAGTCCAGAACTGCCAGGTAACGCTCAATATCGAGATGGAGCCCACTGAGATAGAGAAATATATGGAAAAGGCTTACAACCGCCTGGTTAAAAGGGTCTCTGTACCCGGATTTCGCAAAGGGAAGGCACCAAGAGACGTGCTGGAACGTCAAATCGGCAAAGACGCCCTGTTCAAGGAAGCGCTCGAGGACCTGATACCGGAGACCTATAAAGAGGCGCTGGAAGAGCAGAAACTAGAGCCCATTGCCCAACCCCAGTTCGAACTGATTCAGACCGAGCCTTTGCTTTTTAAGGCTGTTGTGCCGCTTAAGCCTACAATCAAGCTAGGAGACTATACGGGGATAAGAGTTGAGTCCAAGCCGGCTGAAGTCATGGAGGAGGATATCGAGGAAACTATGGTGCAGCTACGCCATCAGCAGGCTATACTGTCGCCAGTGGACCGCCCGTTACAGTTCGACGACATTGCCACCATCGATATTGAAGGTGAGGAAGAGGGGGAATCTTACCCCATACGCAAAAACGTTATCTACGAGGTCGCCAGGGAATCCAGATTGCCACTTCCCGGATTCGCCGAGAAGCTGGAAGGGATGAGCAAAGGCGAAGAAAGGAGCTTTGTCCTATCCTACCCACCAGACTACGAAATGCAGGAGCTGGCAGGAAAAGACCACGCCTTTAAGGTTACAGTTACAGAGATAAAAGAGAAAAAGCTGCCTGAAATTGACGACGAACTGGCCAAAACGCTGGGCAAAGAAGACTTGGCTTCGCTGCGAGAGCAAATAGCTTCTAATCTGAAAGCCGGGGCCGAGGAGAGAGCCCGCCTCGAGATGGAGCAGAAGGCAGTCGATGCCGCCGTCGAACTCAGTGAGGTGGAATACCCGCCGGCACTGGTAGATAGAGAAATCGACCGCTTGCTAAGCGAGGAGGCAAGACAATTTACCGAAGGCATTACCGGGCTGGAGAATTATTTAAAAACCATTAACAAGACAATGGATGACCACAAAGCGGAATTAAGACCGATGGCAGACCGGCGTGTCGTCAGGTCTCTGGTTCTGGGTAAAATAGCTGAGGATGAGAAGATTGCGGTGGATGAGCCGGAAATAGATGCCGAAATAGAGAGAATGCTGAAGGATGCCGGTAAGGAGGCGGAGGAGATGAAGAAGTTTTTCAGCCTCCCGCAAGCTCGTGAGTCTATCAGGCAGTTTCTGATAGGTCTAAAAACGGTTGAGTTGCTAGTTCAGATAGCCAAAGGGGAAAATGAATCAGGGGCAGATTCTTCGCTTCGCTCAGAATGACAGGGTGGATAGCTCAGAATAACAGGGTGGATAGTTCAGAATGACAAGTGGGAAGGCTCAGAATGACAAGCTAGAGGGCTCAGAACGGCAGGGTAGAGAGGTCAGAATGTCAAGGTGAAGAGTTCAGAAGGGCAGGGCAGAGGGCTCAGAACGATGGGAGAAAGACTCGGAATGACAATAAAGCCAGTAAATGCTATAGTATTTTAGTTCAGGGAGGGTAAGGTAAGATGAAAAATTCAGACCTGCGATACCAAAGAATAATCCCAACTGTCATCGAAAGCAGCACCAGGGGAGAGCGCGTTTTTGACATCTACTCACTGTTGCTGAGGGAACGCATCATCTTTTTGGGTTCGGAAATCGACGACCAGATAGCCAATATCATTGTTGCCCAGCTGCTCTATCTGGAACACGAGGACCCGGATAAGGATATAAACCTTTATATTCACTCACCTGGCGGTGTGGTCACTGCCGGTCTGGCTATCTATGACACCATGCAATTGATACGACCTGATGTGTCTACAATAGCTGTAGGGGCTACATACAGTATGGGCACAGTCATACTTTGTGCAGGAGCTAAAGGCAAACGCTATGCACTGCCCAGCTCGACTATACACATGCATCAAGGAAGAGGTGGTACCCAAGGTCAGATTACAGATATCAAAATAGCCGCCCAGGAGTTTCAACGTCTGGACAGTTTACTCTCAGAGATATTAGCCAAGCATTCAGGCCAGCCGCTGGATAAGATTATTAAAGACATAGACCGGGACCTGTTCCTTAGTGCCGAGCATGCCGTGGAATACGGATTGATTGACCAGATTTTGAGAGGACCCGAGGATAAGAAACCGAAAGAAAAGGCGTGAGTGACTAGAGCGGGTTACCTGAACGTTCAAGATATTTCTGGGATAGCTGAGCCATGGAGGGAAGCCCCTTTCTAGCCCCGACTTCCTTTATGGCAAAGCCGGACATTATATCGCCAAGCAAACCGCACTCCTCAAGCCGCCTGCCCTTGAGAAAACCGAAAAGGAAGCCGGCAGCGAAGGCATCTCCGGCACCTGTAGTCTCCAAAGGCAATTTCGAGCTTATTTTTTCTGATTCAACCTCATATTCCTTCTTGCCGTCATAGATATGGGCGGTAACTATCGTGCCTTTGCCCTTGGATAGACCTTTGCCCAGAGTCACGACAACGACACGGCAGCCTGATTTCACGAGTTCCTTAGCTCCAGCCTTGAAACCTTTGCCTATCAGCCGCTCGACTTCCTCACGGTTAAGGAAGACAATATGAGCTCTCTTCAGCAAAGGAACCAAGGCTTTCAGACCTCTGGCGACATATAACATACCCGGAGCCAGGCTTACCGTTACAGAAATTGGCAGTTTTTTCGTAACATCAACCTGAAGGTTAAATTGTTTGTCATCGGCGAAGGAAGATAAGTGCACCATCCGAGCCCGGTTTAGATAGGCTAAATCTATATCCTCATGACCGAGCAGGTTATTAGCCCCCGGGGATACATATATACCTCGTCCCCCCAGTTTATCGCTGAGGCAGATTGTTGCGCCTGTCCTTTCCCCCTGTTTGATTCTAATCTGGCTGGTATCTACGGCAACAGCCTTGAAATCTTTCATAAGCTCCTCACCAGCATCATCGATACCAACAGCTCCAACAAATCCTGATTTAAGTCCCAGTTTAGCCAATCCGTAAACCGTATTGGCTGCTGAGCCGCCGGGTAGGGCTTCAATCCCACCCACCAGCTGTTCCCCATCAACAACAAGCTCATCGACACTGTACAGATGGTCGATGTTCATCGCCCCAAAGCCAACTATATCAATCGAAGCCATGTGAATTCAGCCCAGTGCCGCTGCCTCCTCTCGAACAACACGGCGAATTCTCTTGTGAATCTCGAGCGGAGCTGAAATATCATCAATCCCAGCCAGCCATTGAAAGTGCTCTCTGTCACCCTTTCCGCCGGCCTTTTCCTTTACCTTGACCAGTTTTTCTACAGCCGAGCGTTTGCCTTTTTCCCAAGCGTCAAGTACAGGCAACAGGTCATAAATGTGTGTGGAAGCCAGCCCCATAGTAGCATGGGGCAGTGCATACTCGTTAGCATTGAAGGCGATAGCCAACCCACCAGCCTGGTCGACTGCCTCGAGCATCTTGAAATCGGTAATACTATCACCTACCACCACCCAGTTTGATAGTGGTTGACCCTTTGCCTTGGCAAAATGTTCCAGCGCTTTTACCTTGCGTTGCCCTCCCACCGGTCCTACCTGCTCCAGGAGCGAACCTAAACTGGTCTTGGGCAATTCTTTCCAGTAAAAGCGGTCGAGCTGCTTCTTAATCCAGTCGTCATCAACCAGTAGAGCGCTCAGGATGTTCTTTTCTATCGCTTCCAGAGGGTGAAAGTCCTCTTTGTTCAACGTCCGGGAGATTTTATCTAAAGGGAAGGAGGTACAGGCAACATTTTGAGAAAAGATGCTTAACCTATGTGCTATATGCAAAGCATACTGCTCATAGCTGGTGCTGATGCAGAATATGTTCCAACCCCGGATACTGAGGCGGGAGACCAGCGATACAGCGCCAGCGGTTAAGGTTGCCTTCCTCGCCAGTGCGGAAATGTCTGCCTCCTTTATCTTGTGGTAGACCAGAAACGGTGCGATAAGCGCCAAAGTATCTCCGGGCTCATAGCCTTTTTTGCCTTCCATGGTTAACAGGTCATCGTATCGACTGATGGCCTCAAAAAGCTTACCGCCACCAGGAAAAAGCTTCATAAGCTCAAAGGCATTGTCCTGAGTAGCTAGCGGACCTTCGAGATCGAAACAGATTACGCTCATATTGACTCCTCTGCTCTGTCTACCTCGTCAGTCAGGTCATACCCCGATATCGGCCTTCCAGAACGGTCAAATATCGTGCCAGCTTCTATTTTAACCTCACCTCGACTGAAAGCGCTCAAGGTCGATACGATAAGCGGGAATTCTCTGGCCAGCCCATGCTGGCGGATGAGCTTGAAAAGTGTATTGTTCTCACCCTGCTCCTGTTTTATCTCAGCTACAGAGCTATTGTCTATTTCCCGCCAATATCTGTCGAATGGCTCGCCCCTGATGGGATAAGTGCAATACGTTATTACCGGCCCTCTGTCCAGTTCCGGCGTTACCAGATGCATCATAACTCCGGATTCTGCGGCTTTCTCCTCCATCAGCGCCCAGACTACCTCTTGCCAGCTACCTTTAGGGCCCCCGGGGGCTGCCGGATGCAGGTTAATCATATCATATCTCTGGCACATGTCTTTTCCGACAATGAGCATATAGCCAGCAAGGACGCATAAGTCCTGTTTAAAGCCTTGCAGCCTTTCCATAACTGCTCTGTCATATTCAAGGCGCCATTTTGGTAGAGCTTCACCCTCTGCTTTGTCTTTTACATGCTGCATGGCTTCAAATTTCTTCGATGAAAAGCAAATCAGCGGGATATGATAGCTTTGAACCAGGTCAAAGAATAAGTCGCTCTGCTTCGCTTCGTCTGGCTCTCGATTGCTGAAGACAAAGGAAATTGTGCCTTCAATTTCACCAGCCTGAATTTCCTGGTGCACAATCTGCAGAAGCTGTCTTGCTGCCTCATCCCTGCCGGTGGAAAACCAACCGATAGTCAACAAGGGGGACTCCTCTCTAGGACAAGTGCTTTTTCAACCTAGCCCAGGTGCTGGTAAAATGGACAGTTGGGCTTGATTTATTACCAGAAATCTTTCCCTGAGCCAAGGAAGCCAGAAATTCTTCTTTACCGTTGAACTCCGGCATTTCAACACAGACATTGCCTATCTCAGAAAGTGTATGAGCATCGCTTCCGGCGCTGGCAAGCTTGCCGTACTTCTGTGCCATCTGTCGCGCTCTAGTTGAACTGCCTGGCGAAAGGCTGCGGGCATTAAAGACCTCGATGATATCAACTTCTGGCATTATATCTTCGAAAACCTGGTCTCTAAAAACCGAGAAACGTAACCTGTCACACGGATGCGGAATGCACACAAGCCCACCCTGAGCTTTGATCTGAGCTACAGTTTCTTTCGCGGACAATCTGCTAGGTATCTCCTGGCTAATAAACATCCCGATGATCTCACCTTCCAAAGTCAGTATCTCCTCACTGACGATAACCGGGAAAGGCGCCATTTCTTTCAGTTTTATAGCTCCTTCAATAGCGTTATGGTCAGCTACCGCCAGGCAGTTGATGCCGACTTCTAGACAGCGTTCGATTATCTGCTCTAGTGACATGGTACAATCCATAGAATAGGCAGTATGAATATGAAGGTCGGCTTTTATCAAAGGTCAGCTTACCCTCTCCAGATATTCGCCGGTGCGGGTATCTACCTTGATAGTGTCGCCGTTATTTATGAAAAAGGGCACCTTAATAGTAATGCCTGTCTCCAGTTTGGCTGGTTTGCCACCAGCAGAAGCAGTATCGCCCTTGAATCCGGGACCTGTTTCCGCGACCTTAAGCTCAACTGAAACAGGCAATTGTATCCCTACGGATTTGCCTTTATGTGTTAACATTTCCATGTTCGCCCCGTCTTTCAAATAGTTTAGCGCCTCACCTAGCATTGATTTATCAATAGCTGTCTGCTCAAAAGTCTTAGTATCCATAAAATGATAGAGGCCGCCATCATTATAAAGGTACTGTACAGGGCGGCGCTCGAGAATAGCCCTGGTAAATGTCTCACTGGCCTGGAAGGAGCGCTCAGTAGTATGACCAGCGCGAATATCACGGAGTTTCAGTCGAACCTGTGCTGAGCCACGTCCCATCTTAATATGTTGAAAGTCAAGAACCTGATACAACTGCCCATCCAGTTCGATAGTTATGCCTCTTTTTAACTCTCCAGCGTCTATCATAAGGTGACTGCCCTCCTAACTGATGTTTGCCACTTTCTCCGCCCTGGTAAGGGCTCTGACTTTACCATTCTCCATTACAACTGTATCTTCAATCCTAACTCCACCCCAGCCAGCAATATAAATCCCAGGCTCGACAGTAAAAACCATGCCGTCAACCAGCAAGTCTGACGAGCCAGGCCCAAGCCGTGGTGATTCATGAGCCCCTAAACCGACACCGTGTCCTAAACCATGCCCAAAGGCATCACTATAGCCCGCCTGTTCCACAACCGCTCGGGCTAATCGGTCAGCCTGGTCACCACTGATACCTGATGCAATTGCAGCCAAAGCGGTCAGTTGTGCACCCAAAACAATATCATAAATTTTAGAAAAAGTCTTGTCCTCACCACCTAGAAAAAAGGTCCGGCTTAAATCACTGCAGTAGCCATTCACCCGCGCCCCCAGATCAATCACCACAGACTCATTCTCAAGGATAACTTTCTCGGAGGGCTTGGCATGGGGCAAAGCCGCATTTGGCCCGGAAGCCACAATAATATCAAAGGGCATCGGTTCACTACCACTCTCGCGTAGGAACCTCTCCAATGCCCAGGCCACCTCCTTTTCACTCACCCCAGGACATATAGCCGATTTAGCGTGGTCAAAAGCGGCATCAGCTAATTTAACTGCTTCAGTTATTAATTCTATCTCCTCAGGCTCTTTCACAGCACGAACAGATTCCACGAGGCCGCTGGTCGGGAAAAGTTGAATTTGGCGGTCGTTATCACCTGCAGCTTTACATAACTGCTGGTAAATGGCAAGGGGTACATCGTCGGCCTCAAAGCCTACTTTCTTGAATCCTGAATCTGAGGCTAAGTTGGGTAACCAATTCGCTAAATCACCCTTCACGTGGATGACATCAAAATCCGGCGCCTCTTCCTTGGCTTGCTCTACATAGCGAAAGTCAACGGCTAGAAAAGAATCATTAGCTGAAATCAGCAACCAGCCTGCCGAGCCAGTGAAGCCGGAAAGATAACGCCTGTTCTCCGGCTGAGAAACTATGAAGGCATCTAACTCCTGCTGTGCTAAACTCTGCCTTAGTTTTTGCAGCCGGCTCACTCTTACGTCTCTTTCTTCAGTTCTTCGACTAAAGTTAGCAGTGCCTCGACATATCCCCGCCAACCCAAGCCGCTGATTTGCTTCTTGGCAATGGAAGCGATCACCGATTTTGCCCGCCACTCCTCGCGAGCATGAATATTAGATATGTGAACTTCAATAACCGGCAACCCACTATCATCCAAAGCATCCCGTAAGGAATAACTATAATGGGTGAGCGCTCCAGGATTTATGATTATTCCTCTGGCTTCCGCAGAATGCTGCTGGATAAAGTCAATCAGTGCCCCCTCACTGTTAGACTGGAAGCTAACTATTTCTGCGCCCAGGCCTTTGCCTTCCTTGCCTAAAAGGGATTCAATTTCTGGCAGTGTTTTATCTCCGTAAATGGCTTTATTCCGCTTACCCAACATGTTAAGGTTCGGACCGTTGATAACCAGGATTTTCATAATGCCGCCCCCGCTTTTTCTAATGCCTCCAGTTTATCCTTATATTCGCAAGCGGTACATTTTACCCAGCCGTCACGGTATATAATCAGCATTTTGCCACACTGAGGACAGGGCTGCTGAACTGGCCTACGATTAACTGCAAATTTGCACTGCGGGAAACCGCTACAGCCATAAAAAACACGCCTTTTCTTGGTTGTCCTCTCTATTAAATCCTTTCCGCATTGTGGGCAGGAGACACCAATTTTGACAATGAAGGACATCGTCTTTTTGCAATCAGGATAGCCAGTACAGGCCAGAAACTTGCCAAATCGCCCAGTCTTCAGTACCATAGGACGCCCACACTCAGGACAGATTTCCTCGGTTGGCTTGGCAATCTTAACCTTTTCTATCTTCTCAGCAGCCTGGTTCAGCGTTTCCTCAAAAGGCGTATAGAAGTCTTTTAGAACAGGTATCCATCTCTTCTCACCTTGAGCAATCTCATCCAGCTCTTCCTCAAGCTGAGCGGTGAAATCCAGGTCGACAATTTTGGGGAAGTGCTGGGTCAGAATGTCATTAACAACCATACCAATTTCGTCGGGACAAAGCCTACCATTTTCCTTATACACATAGCCCCTTTCCTGAACAGTAGATATAATCGGAGCGTAAGTGCTGGGACGTCCGATTCCTCTTTGTTCCAGCGCCTTTATCAACGTAGCCTCCGTATAGCGCAGCGGTGGTTGGGTAAAACATTGCTCGGGAAAGAGCGCCAACAGCACTAATTTGTCGTCAACTTTCAGTTCAGGCAGGGCGACTGCCTTCTCTTCTCCTCCATTCTCATCTTTACCCTCACTATACAAAATTATGAACCCTGGAAACTTGACCACAGAGCTGGTTGTTCTAAACAGATATTCTTTTTGTGGTTCAGGACATGTCGCGTTTATTTCAACCGTGGTGATCTCCATAGAGGCTGCCGCCATCTGGCTCGCCACCATGCGCTTCCAGATAAGCTCGTACAGCTTGATTTGCTCTGGCTTAAGATAAGAGCGGAGCTGATCTGGTTCCCGATGGATCTTTGTTGGTCGAATAGCTTCATGTGCCTCTTGTGCCCATTTTCCTCTCTTGGCAAAGGAACGCGGATGCGAAGGCACAAAGCGAGCACCATATTTGCTGGCAATAAAATCCCTAGCCTCAGCCACAGCACCAGCAGCTACATGCGTCGAATCGGTGCGCATATAGGTAATCAGTCCTACCGGACCCTCTTCACCTAAAGGTATACCTTCATAAAGTTGCTGGGCAATCAACATAGTGCGTTGAGCGGTAAATCGCAGCTTACGCCAGGCTTCCTGCTGCATGGTGCTGGTAATAAACGGCGGTGCCGGTTGACGAACTGCCTCTTTTACCGCTACATTCCTAACCGTATAGTCAGCTTTCTTCAGTTCATCTTCAATCCTGCTTGCTTCCTGTTGATTGGGTATTTCCAACTTTTCACCGTTAGCCAGACCTATAAGTAATGCTCTGAAACCGGATTTCTGAGCTTCCGGCAAACTCTTAGCTAATTCAGCTTCAATAGTCCAGTACTCTTTGCGAACGAAATTCTGTATCTCCCGCTCCCGGTCGACAATTATTCTCAATGCCGCTGATTGAACCCTGCCTGCGGAAAGCCCTCTTTGCACCTTACGCCACAGCAAGGGGCTCAGCTTATAGCCAACCAATCTGTCCAAGACACGACGTGCCTGCTGGGCATCAACTAAATTCATATCAATAGAGCGGGGCTGATTAAAAGCCTTTTCCACTGCCTCCTTGGTTATCTCGTGAAAGACAACACGGTGGATAGGCAATTTCCTCTTACCTAATTTAATAGCCTCGACCAGATGCCAAGAAATCGCCTCACCTTCACGGTCAGGGTCGGTAGCTAGATAAACCGATGAGGCATCTTCTGCCGACTTCTTCAAATCGCTGAGCACTTTTTTTCTCTGCTTGATATTGATATATTTGGGGGCAAAGTCATTGGCTATATCTATACCCAATTCACTTTTGGGCAGGTCACGCACATGCCCCAGGGTTGCCTTAATAGCATAGCCTGTGCCTAAGATTCTGCCTATAGTCCTTGCCTTGGCTGGTGACTCAACGATAACAAGTTTCACTGCCATAATTACCTTGCCGTTTGATACTCCTCTCTCATCTCTCTGAACAGCGCATAGTTCATGCCACCAACATGCTTCACCATACCTTTAAGCTCCATCATGGTTAGAGTACTGCTAACCAGAGCCACCGCTAGCCCACTATTGCGACAGAGCTCATCAATATGAGTTGGCTCATGACTTAGTTGCTTCAGCAATAGTGATTCAGTCTCATCTGCAGGCAGAAACTCCTTCATCTCCAGTTGTTGCGCCATTATAGCTAAATTCAGCTCCTCTAAAACATCAACATGGTTCCGGACAAGCTTTGCCCCTTCCTGAATAAGGTGATTCGTACCTCTACTGGCTGGGGATAGTATATTTCCAGGGACAGCGAAGACCTCCCGGTTCTGCTCCAGCGCCTGATTAGCCGTGATTAAGGCTCCACTCTTTTCACCGGCTTCAACCACCAACACACCGAGGCTCAATCCGCTCATAATTCGGTTACGTCTAGGAAAATTATCAGCTTTAGGCCGAGTGCCCAGCGGGTATTCACTTATCAAAGCACCGTGCTCCATAACCTCGCGAGCCAGCTTGGCATTCTCCGCAGGGTAAACGATATCCAGTCCGCAAGCGAAGACAGCAACAGTCCTACCGCCAGCCTCGATGGCAGCACGGTGAGCTACAGAGTCAATCCCTTTAGCCAGGCCACTAACAATAGTTACCTTATTTCGAGCCAGGTCACTCACAATCTCCTCGGTGACTTGTCGTCCGTAAACGGTAGCCCGACGGGTGCCGACTACAGCCAGGCAACATTCATCTTCGGGCAATAAGTTGCCCCTGACATAAAGCACCGGCGGGTAATCATAGATCTCCTTCAGTCTCTGGGGGTAAACAGGCGAATTGCAGGTAAGCACTTCCACTTTATACTGCTTCAATCCGTCTATTTCAGCATCTAGAGAAATCCTGGACTTCAAATTAATGATAGTATCAGCAGTTTTTGAATCAAGCCCAGCTCTTTTTAGCTCACCGGCGGAGGCTTTCCAGGCATTCTCCAGAGTAGTGAAATGCTTCAATAGATGTGAGATCTTAACCCGGCCAATGCCAGGTATCTTGGAGAAGCCAACCCAATATTTCAGCTTATCTGCACTCGTCATCTAAGTTGAAACATTTTAGCATAGCAGAAAAGGCAAACAAAAATCAGGATACAAAGCTCTTGGTAAAGACTTTATCACAAATAACTCTTGTTGAGGTCTTAACTTAATACCTTATCTTATAATTTTCTGATATTCTTACTGCTTGCCTAGCAGTTTCTGTATTTTAGGTAAGGCATTTCTGGCTGCTTTGTAGCCTGCCTGTATAGCCTCTTCACTTCTGTAGAATTCAAAGGCTGCAATGTGGCTAATATCTGGAGTTATGATTATGTCTGCTTTTGGTAGCCTTTGCCTTATTATTTCATACTCCATAATGTAAAGTGACTGAAACAATGTTCTGAATATGTTTGGTACCTCCACCGCCTTGTCTTTTCTGGATGGTACTGCAGTACTTTCACTCATTCGTGGTTCGACAAGAACATTCACGGCGATAACGAACTTCGCCCCCATGTCCCGTAGCACATCAGCCGGCACAGGATTAACAAGGCCACCATCAACCAGACATTTGCCCTCAAAAGGTACAGGTACGAATATACCCGGTATTGATATACTGGCTCTAACGGCTTGTATTACTGACCCTTTTTTAATTACTACTTCCTCACCTGTATTAAGGTCTGTGGCTACAGCTGAAAACGGTATCTTTAAGTCCTTGAACTTAGCATCGCCAATGAGGGAACGCAAAACCGTTTCTATCCTCTGGCCACGAATAAGCCCTTTCCCTAATAAGCTGAGCTTGAGGTCAAGTATCCGAGCTACCTGTCTCCAGCCAGTTTTTAAAGCCATCTTCTCGGCTATGGATATATCGCCATCATTGGCAAAGCAGGCACCCACCATAGCACCCATGCTTGTGCCAGCCACCATATCAATGGGGATTTCTGCCTCCTTTAGGGCTTTCAATACGCCAATATGTGCCAGCCCTCTGGCAGCACCGCTGCCTAAGGCTATGCCGATTTTTGGAACTCTACGCCTGAAGAATCTCACCTAGCGGAATATCCTCCACCTGGATAGCAGAAATACCACACACATACTGGCGGAGAGGGTGGGATTCGAACCCACGGTCGCCAATGGCGACACGCGCTCTCCAGGCGCGCCTGATAGTCCACTCCAGCACCTCTCCGATACCTGGCGGAGAGGGTGGGATTCGAACCCACGAGGCTTATCGCCCACCGCTTTTCGAGAGCGGCACCATAAACCACTCGGACACCTCTCCGAACCTGTAACATTATACAATTACTTTCTCTGGAGGCAAAGTTAATTACACCAAAGTGTCTACAGGCATTGCACCTGCATCCATGTCAGAGAGGTTACATAGCCGCACACTTTACAATAAAAAGTATTTTTGGTATTATCTCGATTTGGCATTTGCCGATTGAGCATTATTTACATTAAAGAACGAGTACACCAAAAATTTGAGGCATTGAGATGATAGACGCTTTGTGGATAGTTGTTCTGGGAATGGCAATCGTCTTTGCCGTGTTGGGGCTACTACTCGGCGCCATGACCCTGCTCAATAAATTGATCAGGCCTAGAGAGAAGGATTAGCCATTGGACATAGCCGCTGGGGAATTTCTCGGATTCCTCAACCTTAACTGGCAGCTAGCCACAATGCTGGTTGTCGGCGGAATCCTTATCTATTTGGGAATTGCAAAAGATGTCGAGCCGGTTTTACTAATACCCATCGGTACCGGAATTATACTGGCTAACATACCACTCGGCGGCTTGGTTGACGAAGGCGGTATCTTTGCCATTCTGAGACAGGCTGGTATTGACACCGAGCTCTTCCCGCTACTTATCTTCGTTGGCATAGGCGCCATGATAGACTTCGGTCCCTTCCTGGAACGACCCTATACTGTACTCCTCGGCGCTGCAGCTCAGTTCGGCATCTTCGGCACATTTTTCTTAGTCTACTTGCTCGGCGATGGCTGGCTTCATCTCCTGGACTTCAGCCTGATAGACGCTGCATCGATCGGCATAATCGGCTCGGCTGATGGTCCTACTTCAATTTATGTGTCCACTGTACTGGGGTCCAAATATGCTGCAGCCATCGTGGTCGCGGCTTATTCATACATGGCGATGGTGCCCATCATCCAGCCACCGATAATGAGACTGCTGACCACTAAAGAGGAAAGAAATGTGAAAATGCCCATTAAAGCAACGGCAGTATCACAAAGGACAAAGATTATCTTCCCTATAGTTACCGTGTTGATAGTGGGCCTGATGGCTCCAAAAGCTACACCGCTTATCGGCTTTCTTATGTTCGGCAACTTGCTTCGCGAGTGCGGAGTGGTTGAAAGGCTATCAATGGCAGCCCAGAACGAGTTGGCTAACATTGTGACTATACTGTTAGGCATCACCGTGGGGGGAATGATGATAGCTTCAGAGTTCCTCAAGCTGGAGACAATAATGATTTTTATTATGGGTATAGTTGCCTTCGCCCTAGGTACAGCTGCCGGTGTTATTCTTGGCAAGATAATGTATCTCGCATCCAGGCGGAAGATTAATCCTTTAATCGGGGCCGCTGGTATATCAGCCTTTCCCATGTCAGCCAGAGTGGTTCAGAGAGAGGGATTGAAAGCTGACCCCCAGAATCATCTGCTTATGCATGCCGCCGGCGCTAATACCGCCGGACAAATCGCCTCGGTGGTGGCCGGTGGAGCTATGCTGATGCTGATTCCCTTATTCGGCTAATATCCAGAAATGTAAACCGACATGAAAGTGGACGAGAACTGGCACAATCTAGAGGTGCCAGATGTCTTAGACTCTCTGGGCTCAAAGCGCGATGGCTTGAGTCACGACGAAGCTCAACAACGGCTGGCTCAGTTTGGTCCTAATGAGTTGGCCGCAGGGGAGAAAATCTCGCCTTGGAAAATTTTCCTTGAGCAATTCAAAAATTTCCTGATTATTATCCTACTTGTTGCAGTAGTTCTGTCTGCTATAGTGGGCGAGGTAGCTGATGCCATTGTTATCTTCGTTATTATCCTTTTTGCTGCTGGTCTTGGCTTTATCCAGGAATACCGGGCTGAACGGGCTATGGAAGCCCTGAAGAAAATGGCAGCGCCTATGGCATCGGTGCTAAGAGATGGTAAAGAGGTGGAAATACCTTCTCGCGAGCTGGTACCCGGGGACATAATCTTTTTGAGGACCGGTGACCGAATACCAGCAGACGCACGTCTCATTGAAGCGGTCAATCTAAAGGCAGATGAAGCTTCCCTAACCGGCGAATCGGTTCCCGTGGAAAAGATGGCTAAGGTATTGCCGGGAGAAATCAGTGTTGGTGACAGGAAAAACATAGTCTTTACGGGAACGGCGGCTGTTTACGGCAGAGGCATGGCAATTGTTACCGCCACCGGCATGGCGACGGAATTCGGCAAGATCGCCACCATGCTGCAGGAGGTCAAGAAGGAACAAACTCCTCTCCAAATTAACCTCGACAAGTTGGGAAGGTTGATTGCCATCGGCGCCCTAGTCCTGTGTTTCATCTTGGCTGCGATTGGCGTTATCACGGCGCCCGAGATTAATAAAGAGGTGTTTCTGGTGATGCTCATCTGGGGAGTGAGCCTGGCTGTAGCGGCTGTCCCTGAAGCATTGCCGGCTGTGGTCACTATCTCGCTGGCTCTAGGCGTACAAAAAATGGTGCGACGCAACGCGCTAATAAGGAAGCTTCCGGCCGTGGAGACCCTCGGTTGCACCACCTTTATCTGCTCAGATAAGACTGGAACGCTTACCCAGGACCAGATGACAATAAGACGCCTTTATGTGGATGGCAAGCTGATTGACGTAACCGGGGTTGGCTATGAACCTAAAGGTGAATTTCAGGTCGACGGAAAATCTTTTAATCCTGAAAAAGACGCTGCCTTGCAAAGGCTTCTTGAGATAGGTAGCCTATGCAATGACACGTCTCTAGCCTCTGCCGATGACGTTTGGGGAATCAAGGGCGACCCTACTGAAGGCGCTCTGGTAGTAACAGCGGCTAAGGCAGGTTTATGGCAGAAAGAGCTTCAAAATCAATCACCTCGCATCAACGAAATTCCTTTTTCCTCCGAGACGAAGAGGATGACCACTATCCATCAAACGCCCCAAGGTAAGATTGCCTACTCCAAAGGGGCGCCTGAGGTGATCTTAGGTTCCTGTCAACACATTTACATGGATGGACAGGAAACAAAATTAGACGATGCTGATAAGAACAATATCCTATCCGTGTCCCTTGAAATGGCTGGCGATGCCCTCCGTGTGTTGGGTGCAGCATACAAACGACTGCCTGATACAACTAGTACAACCGAGGGTGCAGAACAAGATATGGTTTTTGTTGGTCTTGCTGGTATGATTGACCCACCCCGTGAAGAAGTTAAGGAAGCGGTAAAGCTCTGTGACCAAGCTGGTATCAGGTCAGTAATGATAACCGGTGACCACAAGCTAACCGCGGTTGCCATCGCCAAAGAACTGGGCATACTTAAAGAAGGTGTTGCCTTCACAGGAGCTGAAATCGACAACCTGAGCGATGAGGAATTTGAAGCTCTGGCAGATAAGATAGATGTCTATGCTCGGGTTTCTCCTGCCCATAAGCTCCGCGTGATAGAAGCTTTAGCTAAAAAAGGGCATGTGGTAGCCATGACAGGAGATGGGGTGAATGATGCTCCGGCACTTAAGAAAGCTGATATAGGTGTTGCTATGGGTATAACTGGTACTGATGTCAGCAAAGAAGCCGCCGATATGATACTTACCGATGATAACTTCGCCTCAATCGTATCTGCCGTAGAGGAGGGGAGGGGTATCTTCGGAAACATCAAGAAGTATTTAGTCTATCTCCTCTCATGTAATTTTGGTGAGATATTGCTCATGGCAGCAGTTATTCTGTTAGGCCCCCTGATGGGATTACCGGCTGGGACCATACCACTGATAGCCATCCAACTTTTGTATGTCAATCTGGCTACCGACGGTTTGCCAGCTATAGCCTTGTCTGTCGACCCACCTGACCTTGATGTCATGAAACAAAAGCCACGCCCTCGTAACCAGACCATTTTTACAGGACCTGTGCTCAGGTATCTGGCTGGTGCTGGAATCTGGACAGCTTTGGTGACTCTGGGGGTCTTCCTGTGGGCTATAGACTCAGGAAAACCTTTCCTCGAAGCTCAAAGCATGTGCTTTGTTACTTTGATACTGATCGAGTTCTTCAATGCCTTCAACTGCCGCTCCTTAGAATATTCCCTGTTTAAGGTTGGGCCGTTTACAAACAAATGGTTATTGCTAGCAATAGGTTGGGAATGCATACTGTTATGCCTGATCGTCTACCTGCCTGTTCTACAAGGCCCATTCAATACCTTTGCCTTAACTCCCATGGATTGGGTGATAGCCATACTCTCAGCCTCAACCATTTTCATTGCCGCCGAAATCTACAAGCTTATCCTCTCACGGATGAGACCCAAAGAACTGGTGGTAGCCTCTACCGGCTAACCATTAACTGTAAGACACCGAACACAGTTATCAGTCGGCGCTGAGTACAAACATAGTTACAAATCTGCTAAACTTTACCTTATGCACGTCATTTTTCAATTTTGGAGGTAGCTATGGCAAAGCTGGTAGGGGATTTAATGACAACTGAATGCAATAATGTGCCAGAGGATATAGCAATTTATGAAGCGGTAAGGAAAATAGCCGCCAGGACAAGAGGTAAAATTGCCTGCGTCGTTGATAAAAAAGGCAAACTTAAAGGCCTGCTCACTCCAAGAGGCATTTTGGAGGCACTCGGAGTAAGCGAGTTTGGTAGCATCAGAAGGCCTTTTTTTTCCGGCCCCGAGGTATTGCACCTACTCACCTCAAAATATGCCAGGGACATAATGCACGCACCTATAAGCGTGCATATCAATGACAAGGTGGAGGACGCCATAAACACTATGCTAGACCATGATTTCTATGAATTGCCCGTAGTCGACAACGACATGAAGGTTTTGGGGGAAATAAGTTATTTCGACATAATTCTAGACGCGGCAGAGCATCATAAACCCTGATGGAAATCGAGATATATTTCAAATTCATACTTACTTTTGGCTTGATTCTGCTGGCAGCCAGGTTAGGTGGCGAGTTATTCGAGCGCTATCTGAAACAGCCACCGGTTTTAGGTGAACTGGTGGCGGGAATCATTATTTCACCATTTGCCCTAGGGGCTCTTATCCACGACCCGATAATCCTGAATTTTGCCACTGTTCAAGGCGCTTTCGGCATCCATGAGTTCAATGTAATGGAGGTTATTTCAGAAATTGCTGTCGTTGTCCTGCTCTTTGTTGCTGGTATCGAAACTGATGTCAGGGCCTTTCTAAAACAGGGAATAACAGGCGCTCTGGTTGCTGTGGGTGGGGTTATTTTCCCTTTTATCTTCGGATATTTTATCACGATGTGGCTGGCTCCCGAAACAGGAATAGCCGGCTGGCTGTTCATAGGAGCTGTTCTGACAGCTACCAGCATCGGGCTTACGGTGAGAATACTGATGGAGATGGGCAAGCTCCAGACAAAAGCAGGGACCACCATACTGGTAGGTGCGGTAATTGACGACATAATCGGCATAGTTATTCTATCAATTGTCGTTGGTATAAGCGCCACGGCAAAATTCGGCGGGGAGATAAATGCAGGGCGTGTTTGCTTAGATGCCCTAAAAATCGGCGCCATTGGCTTCGCTGTTTGGTTTGCGTTACTAATTATCGGCGTCAGGTTCAACAAATATATATCACGGTTTCTTCTAAATCCTTTCAAAAAGTCTGGGACGATACCAATTTTCGCACTTATCATCGGCTTTATCATAGCTTATCTGGTTACATTGGTTGGATTACATCCCGTGGTTGGTGCTTACGTGGCTGGACTTATGTTTGCCGCCACCGGCGAGAGGGAGGACATTTTAGATAAAACCAGACCGATAATGCTCTTTTTAGCGCCTTTCTTCTTCTGTTATCTGGGCATGCAAGTTGACATGCGCCTGCTCTGGGGCGGAGCCATAATAGCAATCATTTTGACAATAGCCGCTGTGCTTGGTAAAATCGCGGGTTGCTATATTCCAGCCCGTTTTGCAGGCAAGATGTCCCATACCGAGAGCATGATAGTCGGCGTGGGAATGGTGCCAAGAGGCGAGGTAGGTTTGATTATTGCTGGCGCCGGGCTTTTAGCAGGAGCTATAGGTCGAGACCTATTTGGCGCTGCAGTGGCAGTCAGTGTGGTTACAACACTTATAACACCAGCCATACTCAAGCCATTTTTTGAAAAGCAGCCGGAAACAGTCGCAACAGATAATTGAATCTTTCGTCTGCCTCAGTGGGTTTGTCAAATAAACCAGAAATAGGTAAAATTGCTCAAGCCCCTGTAGCTCAGGGGATAGAGCGCCGGCCTCCGGAGCCGGGTGCGAGGGTTCAAGTCCCTCCAGGGGCGCTTTGAGGAATTATAACAAGTTGAAAGTAAAAGACGCGACAATAGAGATTCGCTGGCATGGCAGAGGTGGACAAGGGGCAGTAACATCAGCTGAATTGCTGGCAACTGCAGCTATCGAGGAAGGAAAATTTGCCCAAGCATTCCCTAGCTTCGGGCCGGAAAGAAGGGGGGCGCCAGTGCTTGTTTTCAACCGCGTTAGTAACGTTAATCCTATCCGGGCTAGAGTCGCGGTAACAAATCCTGATATTGTGGTAATCCTGGATCCGGGCCTACTTTATATTACAGATGTCACCTCAGGACTTAAGGAAGATGGCACTTTGGTGATAAATACACCAAAGACATTGCTTGACATAAAGTCAGAGTTAAGCGGCCCATGGAGATTGGGAGTAGTAAATGCAACTTCAATTGCCCGTGAGACGATTGGGGTTCCAATTGTCAATACAACCATGCTTGGGGCACTGATAAAAGCTACAGGGATAATCGAACTAGAGTCTTTGGCAGAGCCTCTAAAAGAACGTTTTGGAGCTAGAGCTAAGGGTAATATCGATGCTTGTCACAGAGCATATGAAGAAACTGAAATAGCGGAGCTTAGCGGGGTTGTTCAGAAACCACGCGAGGCATTTCAAGCAGAAGTATTGCCCTCATGGCAAGAATTACTGCCTGGCTGTGTTGTCATTGAAGCGGGAAGTGCTAAGCAATATAACACCGGGGACTGGAAATCAGAGCGCCCTGTATGGAGCCATGACAAATGCATCAAATGCGGGATTTGTTATCTCTTCTGCCCCGAGGGCTGTATTGGACAGAATGAAGAAGGCTACTTCGAGGCTAACTTGTTTTACTGCAAGGGATGTGGCATTTGCGCCCGTGAGTGCTGGACAGATGCTATAAAGATGGTTGAGGAAGAATAGACATGGCAGAAAAACGAATAGGCATAGAGGGTTCCTTTGCTATAGCTGAGGCAGCCAAACTGGCTCGTGTCGAAGCTGTAGCGGCCTATCCCATTACACCTCAGACGCATATTGTCGAACGATTGGCTGAGTTAGTAGCTAATGGGGAGCTAGACGCTGAATATATACCAGTAGAATCGGAACACTCAGCCATGAGCGCTTGCCTTGGGACTTCGGCTGTAGGTGCCAGAACTTTTACTGCTACCGCCAGCCAAGGACTGGAACTTATGCATGAGGTACTCTATGTTGCATCATCAATGCGCCTACCGATAGTTATGACAGTGGCTAACAGAGCAATTTCTGCACCATTAAGCATATGGACAGACCATTCTGACGCAATGGCAATCCGAGACTGTGGCTGGATTCAAATATTTGCTGAGAACGCCCAGCAAGCATTCGATTTAGTTTTATGTGCCTTCCATATTGCTGAAAACGCGACTGTCCTGCTCCCGACAATGGTCCATATCGATGGATTTTACATTTCACATACAATCGAATCAGTGGAACTTCTAAAGCAAGATGTCGTAGATAAATTTCTTCCTGAATATCACCATCCTTACCCCCTGAACCCAGATAGTCCGGTAACCATGGGTGCTTTTGGCCCTCCTTTTATCTACACCGAGGCTAAAAAAGCACAAGAGGTTGCCTTAAAAGCTTCCCAAAAAGTAATTCTTCAGACATGGGAGAAATTCGGCAAGATTTCAGGGCGCAATTATTCGCCAGTGGAGTGCTATAAAACAGAAGGTGCTGACACTTTGCTGCTGATGATGGGCAGTTTCAGTGAAACAGCCATGATGGCTATAGATAAGATGCAGGCTGATGGCCAAAAGGTAGGATTAGCAAGATTGCGTTTATGGCGTCCTTTCCCCCTTAAAGAACTTCGCCAAGCTGTGAGCAAAGCTAAGGTGCTAATCGTCCTAGACCGTGCCATGTCTTTTGGTGGCTCAGCTCCAGTTTGTTCTGAAATACAGGCAGCTCTTTATCCATTACGAACCAGGCCAAAGGTGGTCAGCTTCGTAGGCAGCCTGGGCGGCAGAGAGATTTCTGCTGAAGCATTTGAGGGCCTAATTCAGCATGGGTTGGATAAAGCAAAGAAGGGTAAACTCGACGAACTTGAGATGATCGGAGTAAGAGAATAGTGGAAAACTTAGCTATATATGTTCCACGGCTAGTAACAACCAAGGAATATTTTGCACCGGGACATCGAGCTTGTATGGGCTGTGGCGAAGCCCTGGCTGTTAGGCTCGTATGTAAGGCTCTAGGAAGAAATGTGATCATCGCCAATGCCACCGGCTGCATGGAAATCGTCTCCTCCCAACTAACTTACACTTCCTGGGAGGTACCCTGGATTCACACTCTCTTTGAGAATACCGCAGCTGTGGCTTCCGGGGTAGAAGCCGGAATAAAAGTTCTGAGTCGCAAAGGGAAATATCCTAGAAAAACAAAGGCTGTGGCAATGGCTGGAGATGGCGGCACTGCCGATATAGGTATCCAAGCTCTATCCGGTGCCCTTGAAAGAGGCCATAACCTTATATACATCTGTTTCGACAACGAAGCTTACATGAATACCGGCATACAGCGTTCAAGCGCTACACCTTTTGGCGCTTCCACCACCACCTCACCTGCGGGCAAGGTCAGCATTGGACAAACTAGGTGGAAGAAGAACTTACCGGCTATTGCCGCCGCTCATGATATACCTTATGTAGCTACTGCCTGCCATAGCTATCCTTTCGACCTCATGAATAAAATCAGTAAAGCTATGAAAGTCGAAGGGCCGTCTTATATACACATATTGTCGGTTTGCCCCACCGGCTGGCGTCTACCGTCTGATTTAACTATCAGGGCAGGGCGATTGGCAACAGAAACAGGTATTTTCCCCATTTATGAGATAGAAGAAGGCAGATACACACTGAATTTAGATTTTCCACACCTGCGCCCTGTGGAGGATTACTTCAAGCTGCAAGGAAGATTCCGGCACCTTCCCAAGGAGATAGTAGCCAAAATCCAAGCCAGAGTGACTGATGAATATTTCAAACTCAAGGAGAAAGCTATTTTACCGCTATTATAAACAAATACGATTGTGATAGAGGACAGCTAGTTTCCATACTTCAGGATATACAGGCTGAATACTATTACCTACCCAAAGATGCTCTGATTCAGGTAAGTGAATCTATGGCTATCCCCGCAAGCCGGGTCTACGACGTAGCCACTTTTTTCAGAGCCTTCAGCCTCGAACCCAGAGGTAAGCATTTGATCAACGTTTGCCTGGGCACTGCATGTCATGTTAGAGATGCCGCCAGAATACTGGAACAGATCGAAAGAAGCTTAGCCGTCAAGCGAGGTGGAACCACCAAAGACCGCAGATTCACATTGGAGACAGTCAATTGCATGGGATGTTGCGCTGTAGGGCCGGCTGTTAAAATCGACGGTGAATACTTCGGACAGATGAGCACAGATAAGGTAGACGGTTTATTAACCAAATTTGAGTGAGTGCTAAAAAACGAAATGCCAAACAAGCTCGGTTCAAAACAAGACCTGGAGACCCTGCAAAAAGACCTAATAAATGAAAGAAAATCAGGCAAGCCGACGATTGCGGTCTGCAATGGTACAGCTTGCCATCCTTACGGTTGTGCCCAGCTCATCGAAGCCTTTAAAGAAGCACTATCAAAACAGAGCCTGGGGAATAAGGCAGAGCTGAGAATAACAGGCTGTCATGGTCTCTGTGAGAAAGGCCCGATCGTAGTTATTCAACCCGGTGATATTTTCTACCAAAAAGTAAAAGCGGAAGACGTGCCTGAGATACTGCACGAGACCATCAGTAAAGGAAATATTATCGACAGGCTGCTTCACACCGACCCAATTACCGGCAGCACGATTGTGCATAGGCATGAGATTCCTTTCTACTGTAAACAAGAGCGGAATATACTTGGAAATAATGTCGAAATAAACCCAACCAAGATAGAAGACTATATCGCTATTGGCGGCTACACAGCCCTAGCCAAGGCTCTACTCGAGATGACTCCAGAGCAGATAATAGAAGAAATAAAGCGCTCTGGTTTAAGGGGACGAGGTGGCGCAGGTTTTCCCACAGGAACAAAATGGGAGTCTTGCCGTCATGCCCCCGGAGACACAAAGTACGTAATCGTAAATGCTGATGAGGGCGACCCCGGAGCTTACGCTAACGAAGGTTTGCTTTCAGGCAACCCACATAGTGTACTTGAAGGCCTGATTATTGGTGGTTATGCCATCGGAGCTAGTCAAGGATATGTTTACGTTCGAAATGAATATCCTTTAGCATTGGCAAACATAACAATTGCTCTTAACCAAGCACAGCAGCTAGGGCTGCTCGGAGATAACATACTAGGCTCAGGGTTTGATTTTAATGTCCTCATAACTAGAGGTGGAGGTGCTTTCGTTTGCGGCGAGTCGACGGCATTGATGGCATCCCTAGAAGGCAAGGTTGGAGAGCCAAGGGCTAAATATATACATACGGTGGAAAAGGGCCTGTGGAATAGACCTAGTAACCTAAACAATGTAGAAACTTGGTCTAATGTGCCCGTAATAATCAATAAAGGCGCTGATTGGTATCGAACATTAGGTACCGATGGAAGCAAAGGAACAAAGATTTTTTCTCTGGTAGGTAAGATCAACAATACGGGCCTGGTAGAAGTGCCGATGGGTATAACCTTAAGGGAAATCATCTATGATACTGGTGGTGGTATCCAGGTAGGAAAGAAATTCAAGGCAGTGCAAACCGGTGGTCCCTCCGGCGGCTGCCTTCCTGAGAATTTACTTGATTTGCCAGTAGATTTCGACGAGTTGACTAAAGCTGGTTCGATGATGGGCTCAGGCGGCATGATTGTCATGGACGAGACCACATGTATGGTAGACATCGCTAAGTACTTCCTCACCTTTCTCGAAGAAGAATCTTGCGGTAAGTGCGTGCCATGCCGCGAAGGAATGAAACGGATGCGGCAAATTCTGAATGACATCACTGAAGGGAAAGGCAATGAAGCAGATATCGACCTTCTGGAACGACTTTCAGCCACTCTGGTAGACAGCTCCCTCTGTGCCCTAGGCAACACAGCACCAAATCCCGTTATTACCACCATCCGCTATTTCAGAGATGAATATGAAGCGCATATCAAAGAAAAGAGATGCCCCGCAGGTGTGTGTAAGGCTTTAATCCACTACTACATAATAGAGGAAAAATGTCCAGGCTGTGGACTTTGCGTCAAGGCCTGTCCTGAGAAAGCTATAACCTTCATGGGAAAGAAGAAGCCTGTTGTTCTGGACGAATCAAAGTGCATCAAGTGTGGAGCCTGTTACGACGTATGTAATTTAGAAGCTATAGGTAAAGATTAAAATGATAAATCTCGATATTGATGGTCGCGAATTTAAGACTGAAGAAGGTAAGACAATACTTCAAGTAGCTAGGGAAAACGGTATCGATATACCAACATTATGCCACCATGAAACTATAGAGCCATACGGCGCCTGTAGGCTTTGTATCGTGGAGATTTCCAAAGGTGCACGTTCTAAAATAGTCACCTCTTGCCTTTACCCTGTAGAGGAAGGATTGAAAGTTAAAACTGACTCGCCCAGGGTAATGAGCAATCGCAAAATGATATTAGAACTGCTTCTGGCACGGTGTTCAAAGAACGAGGTGATAAAAGAATTAGCGTCGCAGATGGGTATTGAGCGACCACCATTCAAATCTGAGTATATAGAAGATAATGACTGCATCGTGTGCGGCTTATGTGTTAGAGCCTGTGAGCAAGTTGTTGGAGTAAGTGCTATCAGCCTAGTCAATCGCGGCATAACCAAGGAACCTGCCCCCCCATTTCTTGAGGCCGCCACAGCTTGCATCGGCTGCGGTTCTTGCTACTACATATGCCCAACCGGTGCCATAAAAATGGAGGACAGAGAAGATACCAGAATACTATACAACTGGAAAGTGGAATTTAAGCTCAAGAAATGTAAAGTCTGCGGGAATTATTGGGCACCCGAGAAACAATTAGAATATATTAGAAAAAAGTGGGGTTTATCCGAAGATTTCTTTGATATCTGCCCCACATGCAAATAGCCATGCCAATTAAAAGCCTGCGCGTGATTCCTTGACTACGTCAAACTAGTTAAACTATACTCTTCGCTACGGGGTGTAGCGCAGCGGCTAGCGCGCATGGTTTGGGACCATGAGGTCGGAGGTTCAAATCCTCTCACCCCGATTTTTCATATTCTGCCTATCGTAATACTACAAACCAGCCATCTTAGCAAAAGATAATACCTTTAGATATACCTTGTGGGTTTTTCCTATTCCACCATCACAACTAGTGACAGAAGGGACACTTGATAGGAGAGCCAATTACTGTGGATTTGACGTGAATCTTACCATGACGGCTGCAAGTTAGCTGGTAGTAAGCTCGCACTACTTTAGTATCAGCATCCTCCATTGCTGCAACTGGTAAATAGCTCGTGGCACCAACTTTCTCTTTTGCCCCATTTCCGTTATATGAGGCACCGCATTTTGGACATTTCGTGGCATCAGGTAGCGCAATACAGCCACATCTTGAACATCGGACTTTGTCTTTTACTGCCTGCATCGCTGAACAATCCTCCTCCATTTAATCAATAGCATCAAATCACGTAGTTTACCAATAGTGCGAGCTTTATTCGCAAATTCAATCTCTAATCATGAACTCGGCCCAAATACCAAGAATTGGATGAAGTATCACGATAAATATCGTAAATAACGCCTTTACTTGTCCTAACCCTGAAGTAACTCTTTACAATCTCCTGTTCGAAGAGCTGTTCCGATACCTCCCACTGCTGGTATATTCGGCTTACACGCTCTGACTTGCCATTCCTGGCAACAGTGAGTGGTGTACCCTCAATATTAGCAGTTACTCTTATTTCTTCTGGTTTCTCAAGAAGTTTAGCCATTTCTAACCTCCGCGATTTATTCGAATAAAGGCAATCATTGCCTCTTATTCTCTACTCATAGTTTTCTGATAACCCCGACAATCTTACCCTGAACTTCCATATTATTGGGATTTACATATATGGGTTCCATCTGAGAGTTGGACGGTTGAAGGCGAATCGTCTGTTGCTCCCGAAACAGTCGCTTAAGAGTTACCTCCTGCTTATCTTTTATCCAGGCAGCAACCATATCTCCATCATTGGCAGTGTTCGCCGGCTCCATCAAAACAACGTCGCCATCATCAATCAGAGCGTCAATCATCGAAAGCCCTTTCACTCTTAAGGCATAGACTTCCTTTCCTTGAACAAGGTCCTCAGTTAGCTCTAACGTTTCTACCGCCTCGCTTTTCCAAGTCTCTGAATCTGGCACGGGGATTGGTTCACCTGCGGCAATGCGCCCTAAGAGTGGCACTCTAATGGTATTCTTTCTATCAAGTAGCTGTATGCTTCTGAAAACTTCCGGATCTCGGTGAATGTGGCCTTCTCTCTCCAATATATTCAGATGATGCTGAACTACCGCCGTTGAACTTATATTGCACCCCTTCAGGATATCTCTAACAGTAGGGGCATAACCTCTATCTTCAAAAAAATCGCGGATAAATTTTAATATCCGCTGTCTTGTTTCACTCAGCCCTGGCTTTCTCATCTAATTTCTCCACGCTTTAAACACATGTTTTACAAACTTATGTTTTACAAACCAATGTTCTACAAACAAGTGTACACGCTTTTTGTCTATTTGTCAAGACCCTTGAATGCGATTTAGATGTAAAAATCGTGAAAACTGCAATTAATAGCTGAGGCTCGCTGAAAATAAGCTTTTGTGACTTAATTGCGACAAGTGGTGGTTCAGTCTTGAATCAGAAGGGAATTTTTACGACTGTGGTCAAATCTAAAGCTCCAAGCTTTTTAACATACCTCAAATAACAGCTTTGCTAAAACCAAATTTCTCACTTTATGGCGATAACGTCTATCTCAAGCGGGAAATTGCCGGGGACTTCCCTTACAACTACACACGAGCGAGCTGGAGGGTTTTCAGGGAAAAGTGTCCTATAAACATCGTTCATACCATTAAAATCCGCCATATCCCGCAGGAAAACAGTTGTTTTAACAACTTTATCAAGCCTACTGCCTACCGACTCTAGTGCTTTCTTTATGTTCGTGAGAACCAGTTCGGTAGCCGCCTTTATATCGTCAGTTACCGCTAATTTCCTCTCGAGGTCTGTAGGAACTATGCCAGACACAAATAGGAACCCCCCTGCTTCCACGATATGGGAATAAGGTCCACCTTTCATAAGAACATCTACATCATGAACTCTCTTTTCCATAAGCCCCCCTTTTCTACAAATTTGGCTGTTGACAAAGATGGTTTACGCTTCACCGACCGTGTTGCTTACCGTTCACGCATTACCAGACATCTTGAAAACGATATGTTTTTGCCAGCTTATTGAAGGTTCAGAGAAGTCAGTGCGAAAATGAGCACCTCGGCTTTCTTGTCGAAGCAACGCAGCTTCAGCCATGAGACGCGCATTCAATATCATGTTGTTCAACTCATAAGAAGGTCTATCTGTTGGCTGAGATAGCAAGCCCTGCCAGGTAGCCAAGATATCCACAGCCTTAGACAAATCTTCACCAGAACGAATGATACCTACCTTATCCCAGAGAAGAGATTGGAGGTTTGGTAAATTAAGCTTTGTTACATTCTTTAACTTCTTTCGCTCTTCAAGGTGGTAACAGTCACTTTGGGTGGCTGACGATGCCGGAACGACCTCACTAGCCTCCTGAGTTCTTTCAATGATCCGTTTACTGAAGACCACAACTTCAAGCAATGAATTCGAGGCCAACCTATTGGCACCATGAACACCAGTGCAGGCAGTTTCACCAGCAGCGAACAATCCAGCAATGTTGGTCTCACCCCAAATATTGACTTTAATCCCACCCATTAAGTAATGGGCGGCCGGAGCTACCGGGATAAGGCCTTTAGTGATGTCCAGTCCATGTTCAAGACAGAAGCGGTAAATATGCGGGAAACGTGTGGTAACTTGGCGGGCAGATATATGAGTCACGTCCAAAAATACCCGGTCGCTCCCTGTCTTCCTCATCTCATAGAGAATGCTCCTGGCTACTACATCTCTAGGTGCTAGCTCAGCTTCAGGTGTATAATCAGGCATGAAGCGATAGCTTTCTACATTGCGCAAGATGCCACCTTCTCCACGTACAGCCTCGCTGATGAGAAACGATGGAACCCCAGGGAGGCGAACGGCAGTCGGATGAAACTGGAAAAACTCCATATCCGTGATTTCAGCACCGGCTTGAAAAGCCAGCGTTATGCCATCACCGGTGGCTACATCAGAGTTGGTAGTGTACTTAAACAGTCGACCAGCACCACCTGTGGCTAGAATAACAAAACGACATTCGTATTCTTCAAACAAGCCAGTGCGACAATCGAGGGCGCGCACAGCCTTAACTTTGCCACCGTCTATCAAAATCTGAGTGGCTAAACAATATTCGAGGACTTTTATCGACGACATGTGAACCCGCCTGCTCAGGGTAACTTCAATATGCTCACCGGTAGCATCACCGCCAGCATGGAGAATGCGAGGAACACTGTGAGCAGCTTCTCTTGTTAGGGCAATCTCTCCATCTAGCGTGTCGAAAGGGACACCGAATTTTATGAGGTCGGCAATACGGTCAGGTGCCTCATCAACTAGAATGCGCACTGCCTCAGAGTCGCACAATCCGTCACCTGCGCTCATTGTATCCTGGAAATGAAGCTCAGGGGAATCATTCTTGCCTATCGGAGCAGCAATCCCCCCTTGCGCATGCCTGGTATTGCAATCTTCGATACCACCTTTGGTCAGAAGAAGAACACCACCTGCTTCTTTAGCTAGCAAGGCAGTATAAAGTCCAGCAATGCCACTTCCGATTATAACGTAGTCATAACAACTCATCGCTTTGACTCTTCTAGTCCGTGGTCGCTAATCATCACGATTTCACCTTGTATTGCCCATGGGCTGACCTTGTTTATAGTAACATCCATCAATCGCCCCAGGCAATTACTGCCACTTTCAAAGAAAACCAGCTTGTTGCTCCGAGTACGCCCATACCACTTTCCACCTTTTTTGCCTTCTATCAACACCTCAACCTCTGTACCGATAAGTCGAGAGTTAATTTCGTCTGCTATATCGGTTTGAAGTGCCTCGACTCTATTCAGGCGTTCCTTCTTGAGCTCAGGCGGAACATCATCCTCATATTCTTTTGCGGCAACAGTTCCAAGACGTGGAGAGTAAGCAGCAACATGGACAGTATCAAACCTGACTTCTTCAAGCACAGCCAAGGTACACGCGAATTGCTCCTCGCTTTCACAAGGAAAGCCAACGATGACATCGGTGCTAAGAGCCACCTCAGGGATACAATTGCGAATTCTGCCAACAAGCCGACGATATTGTTCTACTGTATAACCTCGGCGCATAGCTTCGAGTATATAATTGTCTCCTGCCTGTAAAGGAAGGGTTATGTGTTCACACACCTTATCTAGAGAAGCGATTGTCTGAATAAGCTGTTGGCTCATGCCCTTGGGATGATTGGTTAGGAAGCGTATCCTAGCCAGTTCATTAATACTGTTTAGCTCATTGAGCAAGTCGCTAAGGTCAGGCTTTGTTGGGAGGTCATGCCCATAGGAATTCACGTTTTGGCCCAATAAAGTGACCTCTTTTGCTCCATGCCTTAATAGCTCGTTCACCTCGCAAACTATTTCATCTACAGGCCGACTCTTTTCTCTCCCCCTCCGGTAGGGGACAATGCAATAGGAACAGAAATTATTACAACCTTGAATAATGGGGACAAAAGCACTAACTGCTACGCTCTTGGTCAAAGGCAAGCCCATTCTATACTCAGGCACATTAACACCTTGCATCCCAGACCAGTCAAGCAATTTAACATAATCACCAGGCTTAAAAAACAGGTTAACATGCGGAAATTTCTTCTGAAGCTGCTTAACATCAGAGTCAACAAAGCAGCCGGTGACTAAAACAGATAAATCAGGATTGCTGTTCTTAATACCCTTTAAGTAACCAAGTGTGCCAATAACCTTGTCTTCAGCGCTCTGCCGGACCACACAGGTATTGAGTAAAACCAAGTCAGCTTTCTGCAGCGCAGGAGTAGCCTGATAGCCAAGCAGCTCAAGATAATCAGCTACTCGTTGTGATTCAGCTTTGTTCATCTGGCAACCTATTGTCCAAATGTAATACTTAGGCATACCCATTCCCGATTTTTCGAGGTTCCCCTAAATAAGGTTTGAATTCGACTTACTTATGATGAAACTAGGGTTGGAGGTGAGATCCTGCATATGGAATGGCGGAGGGAATGGGATTCGAACCCATGACCCCGATTTCTCGGAGCAACCGCTTAGCAGGCGGCCGCACTAGACCACTATGCGATCCC
>SMTZ1_10000804_pt1 | contig 30368 bp, 19 predicted proteins | sample DeeMarSWOR136_30_FD_25667 | JGI IMG/M metagenome (IMG submission 25667) | reverse complement strand
CCCATTCCAGTTCATCATATTTTAAATATGGCATGGCTTTTCGTATATCATAATTTACGCCAGTCGAGCGCAAAAACGGTCCTGTTATTCCTGCATTGATCGCATCTTCTTTGCTAATCTCACCAACGCCCTGGGTACGGTCTAAAAAGATGCGGTTTCTGTCCATTAAGCCATGAACATCTTTTAACAAAGGAATATTGCTTTTGAGAATTTCTTTGCATTTTTCAAGCCAGCCCTCGGGAATATCCCTGGCTAAACCACCGATTCTGGCATAACTGTATGTCTGCCTGGCGCCTGTTGCCCAGTTGAAATGTTCCCAAATCCAGTCACGAGCCTGCATGAAGTACAGGAAAGGTGTCATTGCCCCAATTTCGCTGCAAATCGCAGCCTGACAGGTGTAGTGATCCGTTATTCGTGAAAGCTCTGAAAACAGCGTCCGAAGCCAGGCACAGCGCTCGGTGATTTCAATGCCGAACATCTTTTCAATTGTCGCTGCAAAACCAAAGTTGTTAATGAATGCAGTCACATAATTCAGTCGGTCGGTGTACGGAAGCGCCGAGGGATAGGTGTGATTTTCCATCATCTTCTCGAAACCACGATGGAGAAAGCCAGGCTCGACATCAATATTAACGATTGTTTCACCCACCATCTCCGCAATCATTTTTATGGTTCCATGCATGGCAGGATGTGATGGACCTAAATTAATCTTTATTGGTTCGTCACCAGGGCTGCTGATCGGGAGTTCGAGAATTTCTTTCCGCTTCCTTACTTCTTCAACTTTATATTTTGCAGGAATTTCAACTTCTGCCATTATCTTGCTCCGGATTTCGTAATGATAATCGAGGTTGCTCACCTAACGTGGGATAATCTTTTCTTAATGGAAAACCTTCAAATTCTTCATATAATAAAACACGTCGCAAATCGGGATGACCTGTAAATTTTATTCCAAACATATCCCAAACCTCACGTTCGAGATAGTGGGCAGCCTGCCACCATTCATAACTGCTGATGACTTCGGGATGCTCACCACCGCAGGTGGTTAATACCCTAACTCTTCGATTGGTTTCGACTGAATAAAAATGATAGATCAAATCAAATCGTGTGTCTGAATACAAATCTTCTTCTCTGCCAGTCACATTGGGTCGCTCTGCATAATCGCTGGTGAGGTAATCCACTGCCGTAATGTCCAACAACATGTCCATGGGATATTTTTCGTGGTTCTTAAAAAAGTCGAAAATTTTCTTTAAGTCCGCATTGGGAATTCGAATATTAGGCTGATCAAATTGTTCGGAATATTCAGCATGTGGAAATTGTTTAAAAAAGTCCTTCAGATCATCTTTTAATAACCAATATTTTGCCATATTCGGTTACTTTCCTTTGTCTATAGGTATTGCTTGGAATTTCTAATTTTCTCTTGTAATGCCATGATACCATCGAGAATCATCTCAGGGCGTGGTGGACAACCAGGAATATAAACATCGACTGGGATAACCCGATCACACCCTTGCAGCGTCGCATAATTTCTATAAAAACCTCCGCTCACGGCACAGGCTCCGACAGCAACGACATATTTTGGATCTGCCATCTGCTCCCACACCCTTCGTAAAACAGGAGCGTTTTTATGGGTAATCGTTCCGACCACCATGAGCATATCTGCCTGTCTCGGTGAATAGCGTGGCATGGCTGCTCCAAATCGGTCGGTATCATAATGCGAAGCACTCACCGACATAAATTCCATGGCGCAACAGGCAGTTCCGAAAACATATTGCCATAACGAATAGCTTCGTGCCCACCCGATAAATTTATCTAATTTCGTTGTAACGATATTTCCAGGAATATTTTCATTTGACATGATCGAACTACCTCCAATCCAACGCTTTTCGCTTATAAGCCCAAAAGAATGCAACAAGCAAGAAAAAGAGAAAAATGAGCACCTCAAAATATGCGATATTGCCTAAAGTCCGTGCCACAACCGCCCAGGGATAAAGCAAAATTCCTTCTAAATCAAAAAGGACGAAAAGCAACGCCAGCAGGTAAAATCGAATGCTGATTCGTTTTTGATTGTCCTGCAGCATATCCGAGCCACACTCAAAGGGTGTCAGCTTTGAAGGAAAATCTTTTCGATGCTTGGCCTTTGGGCCAAAAAATGCGTTCAATAAAAGAATTAAACCAGCCGTTGCTGCTGCGATAATTATTAAGAGAAGGACTGGTAGATATTGTTCAGTCATTTGCAAATATCTCCATTTTGAAAAGAAATTTTCAAATTTATATAGGATGGGATAATACGATGTAAAAATAGATGGTTAAAAAGTGATGAAAAAATCTTGCTCCAAATTAGATTGGAGTTCATATTTGGTTTCCTCGCTCCACTCATTAGCTTTTAAAATTCTTAAAAGCTGATGAAAAAAATCTTAATTTATCAACTCTCTATTTGTAAATCATGTTATCAGCGAATCTTTTCTTCTTATTTATAAGGTTGATATAATATAAATAAAATTTAAAAAAGTCAAGGAAAAAATTGGGCACTATAAATTTTTGCACATCACGAACCAAATTCTCGAAAAAGGGCTTGGCAACCACCAAATCTGGCTCGATTATCAAAAAGCAAATTCCCATTAGAACTAATCAATGAGACGAATAATAAACGGACTAATTAGAAGCTGATACGGATACTCCTTATGGAACATCGGTTGTTGGGATGTTTGTCTATACCATCAACTGTGTCGATATTGAAACTCAATTGACCGAACAATGAGCCGTCTGGGTTATAGGTGAAAAAATCGTTTTAAATGCCATCAGCGACATGGAGAACCGGCTTCCGTTCCCATTTGAGGGATTTTAACTCAGATAACGGTTCTGAATTATTAAACTGACATTTAGTAAGACATTTTCAACAATGAAAAAGCCAGTCCAATTCACCAGAGCCTATTACAAAAACGATAATGCTTATATTGAAAATAAAAATTGGCCCCATATCTGTCAATATCTCGGCTATCAACGCTTTGATAACCCTGAATTTGTCCATATGCTGAACGATCTTTATCGCAATGAATGGAATCTATATTTTAATTTCTAAAATAACTCGTTTAAGCTAATTGAAAAGAATTAAGTCCAAAAATTTCAAAAAATTTGATCTGCCAAAAACACCATTTCAGCGAATTATAGAATCTGAATTTATCACTGAAGAAACCAAACAACGACTCCAGCGTGTTAAAAACAACCTTAATCCATTTGAACTACAATAACAAATGGTTAATAAAATAACAGTGATTATCAAAAAGCAAATCATAGAGCAGTTTGAACCAGCCAGACTCATGTGGATAACTGAAAAGTTATCCACATCAAATTCACAAATTATCTACGTAAATGATAATCTGCTAATATATTGAAATAAAATAAGTCTACACGAGAAATTGGTCTAAAATTAAAATCTGCAAAATTATTATATTTACTACTAAAGTTACACTTTATTTTGAGGCAATACGCGCAAATTTACTGTTATATTGCATACTTATAATCTTTGATAAAGATAAATCTGTTGCTTATTTGATTGAAAAATTGTATTTTATACTCGTATAAAATTACAATCAAAAACGGAGCTATATTACAATGGACAAAACAAAACGATTTTGTTGCTTCATATTTCTATTCTGGCTATTCATTTCGACTTCCTTTGCTCAACAACATCAATTAAGTCAAGTTTTTTATCTTTATACAATGATCGGAGAAAACACGCCATTAATTGAACTAAAAGAGGCTAAGGCGTTAACCGTAGATTTGTCTGGTTCAATTTATATTGCTGATACAGGTAACCATCGTATCATAAAATTAAATTCAGACGGTGATGTTATTAAAATTATTGGCGGTCTTGGCTGGGAAAAGGAGCAGTTTTATTCGCCTTCTGATATTAACGCCAGTTATGCATTGGACATATATGTAGCTGATTATTACAATCATCGCATTCAGCGTTTTGATAAGTATTTAAATTATATTGCCTCTCTCTATTCTAACGAAAATTGGGAGCCGATGCTTCAGTTCGGGTATCCAAAGAGTATTACCATTTCCATTCATGGTGACTTATTTATAATTGATGGAGAAAATAATCGGATCGTAAAATTTAATACCCTCAGTGCTCCTGAAATCAGTTTTGGCGATTATGGCGAAGGAAAAGGACGTTTGCTCCAGCCGATTCAAGCAATGATAACTCCTGATGACATTATTTACGTTTCAGATAGTCAAGGAAATAAAATAATTGTTTACGATTATTTTGGGAACTATCTTACAGAAATCGGCTCTAATTATTTAAAGGAACCAAAAGGTATTTTTTATAGTCCATTGAACTTATTATTTGTTGCTGATCAGGGCAATAAAAGAATCGCTGTATTTAAATCAAATGGAGATTTATTGTTTTCCTGGTCAAAAATATCTGATAAAATCGGTTCATTCAAAAATCCAGCAGATGTTGTGAATTTTAAAAACAAGGTCTATGTTTTAGATAATGATCAGATTTTCGTTTTTGAACTGAAGTAATTTGCAGCTTGCTAAGCTTAATGAATAATAATCAAGTTTTATGAAATGCTTCTGGTTAACATTAGTAATCGTGCTCCAGTTATCTTATCCCATTTATTCCCAAATCCAAAAACAGCACATCCTTTTTGAGCGAACAGTTACGTTACAAATTGATACTGCTCTTATTATTTATGATCTACCAGATAGCTTTCTAATCAAAAATTCTGAGCAAGTCCGTCTGGATAATCTCCAATTGAAACGAAATTCAGACTACAATATCAATTATACAAAAGGGAAGATATCGTTTCTGAGAAACATTCCGTATGGTAAAAAGGTTCAAATTTATTATCAATTTCTACCAATTCAACTTCAGCAAAGCTTTTTTCATCGCCAGTTAATCCTTTTTCAACCGGAGGATTCAACAAAATCAACCACTGAAAAGTTGTCAACCACACATCGAAAACCTCCGCAAGTAGCTTCGACTTTAAGTCAAAATGGAAGTATCGTTAGAGGAATAACTGTTGGTACAAATCGAGGATTAACGCTGGAATCCGGTCTGCGATTGCAAATATCCGGGAAAATCGCTGATCAGTGGGAAGTTATAGCTGCTTTGACAGACCAAAACACACCGATTCAGCCCGAAGGAAATACCCAGACTTTGCAGGAGATTGACAAAGTATTTGTTCAATTAAAAAGCGATCGCTTCCAGGCAGTCCTTGGTGATTATTATCTCACCTTTGAAGGCACCGAATTCAGTTCTTACAATCGTAAATTGCAGGGCGTGATGGGCACTGCTGATTTGGGGAAAAATAAATTTACACTCTCTGGAGCTGTTTCTAAAGGTAAGTTTGCGACCAATCAGTTTTTGGGACAGGAAGGCAATCAAGGTCCCTATCAACTGAAGGGTAACCGGGGAGAAATTGATATTATCGTTTTAGCAGGTACTGAAAAAGTATGGATAGACGGCGTATTAATGACTCGTGGAGAAAATAATGATTACATTATTGAGTACAGCAATGGTCAAATTACCTTTACCAGAAACCGTCTCATTACTGCTGATTCAAGAATTACGGTCGATTTTCAATATTCTGATCAAAAATTTCAGCGTGGTCTGTATGGAGCTGATTTTGCAACCAGATTACTAAATGATAAATTTAAAGTTGGCGTGCGATTGATCCGAGAGGTTGATGACAAAGAAAATCCGTTAGATTATAGCCTGACTGAGGAGAACTTAGAACGTCTCAGACAGGCTGGAAATGATCCTGATTCTGCTTATATCTCAGGGGTTAGATATGTCGGACCTGAAAAAGGAAATTACATAGAGGTTGATTCTGCTGGAGTAAAATTTTATCGCTATATCGGAACTAACGCTGGTGATCATAATGTAGCGTTTAGTTATGTGGGTCAAAACGTGGGTACCTATAAGATGATTAGTTACGGTAACTATCAGTATGTCTTTTCTGACAGTGGCAGCTATCGACCGATCATATTTCTCACGCCTCCCGAAAGTCATGATATGGTTGATTTAGAATTGGCTTTTCACCCCAGACAAAATTTTCAAATTAATACTGAATTGGCAATCAGTCGCCTGGACAGAAATTTATACTCAACCAAGGATGATGAAAATAATACCGGTTTGGCAATGAGTACCCAATTTGGATTAAAACAACAGCCAGTAAAACTTTTTGAAAATAATTTTGGGAAATTAAATTTAAATGGAAAATATCGACGGGTACAGGATCAATTCCAATTCATTGATCGAGCGGAAGAAGTCGAAAAAAATAGAAAGTGGGATCTAACAACTGCTACCACCCAACAGGAAGAAATAATCGAGGTTAATGCTGGCTACTCCCCATCACAACAGATGAATATCACCGGAAACCTGGGTGAAAACCGGCGAGGGGATAACTTTTATTCACGGCGATGGGAATTGGGTTCAGAAATCTCATATAAAAAGATTCCTCAATTGCGATATCGAATTGAATCCATTGAAAGCCAGCAAGGAAATTCAAATCGAGTCGGTAACTGGATACGACAGTATGGCAATGGTCAATACCAGTTTTGGAAGCTGAAATCAGTTGTTAATTTTTTAGCAGAATCAAAAAAGGAAATTTTTCAGGATATACTGCATCAGGATTCATTAAAACTGGGACTTCGGTTTTTCGAACTTGGACCGTCAATTAATTTGACTGATTGGAGAAAAATGTCATTCACAGTTGGACTCACCCAACGCCATCAAGAAAAATTTGGAAACAAGGGATTCTCTCCTGAATCAGATGCTTTAACCCAGTTTGTTTTATGGCAATTAAGGGATTGGAAAAATTTGTCTCTTTCTCTACAATATACACATCGTGAACGAAATTATGCCGATTCTTCCATTGGAACCAAATTAACTGACCTTGCTGATTTTAGCGCTGATTATTCTCCTTTCAACCGGGCGATCACAACGAACTGGTATTACAAGCTATCCAACACTCAGGCGGCACGATTGGAGCGGATTTATATCAAAGTCGAACCTGGCCAGGGGAATTATCGCTATGATGAGGATTTAAAAGAATATGTTCCTGATGCCCTGACCGGGGATTATATTCTGGTAGTTCGAGCAACTGATGAGTTTATTCCAGTCATTGAATTAAGAGCCAGCACAACGGTTAAATTTAAACCTGGACTTTTCTGGAAAGTAACAGGGGGATCAAATTCGCTTCCGAAATGGAAAAAGTGGTTATCAGCAATCACCACAGAAACAGTATTACAGATAGAAGAAAAAACTAAACACCCTGATGTTTGGTCTATCTATCGATTAAATCTATCTCGTTTTCAGCAAGATTCAACAACAATATTTGGAGCAACTAACTTCAGACAGGATCTATATTGGGGGCGAAATCGCAGAAATCTTTCACTACGGCTTCGCTATATAAATAATAGCAATTTAAATAATCAATATTTAGAGGGAGGTCAACGGATAAAATCGGAAAGGTATGAGGTTCGTATGATAGGCCAATTATCCCAAAAATTAAGTTCACAACTGGATTACCAGAATCGAATGGAACAAAAATTATATAAAACAACTGAAAGGAGCGATAAAAATGTTCACTCTAACGAAATTGCTTTAGATGTTTCTTATCGTCCTCGTCAATCTATTGAATTGGCGATAAAAACGAAGTGGTCATACTCGGAAAATCGTGTTGCACATCTACTCAAAGTTAATTATTTTGCGTTAGCACCCAGACTCAATTACTCATTTCGAGGTAAAGGAAGGCTGAGAGTTGAAATAGAATTTAACCAGGTTAAAGTTAATCCCAAGAATGCAATTTTGCCCTATGAAATCGTTTTAGATAATCGAGCCGGCATGAATTTCCGATGGATCGCTTCATTTGACTATAATGTATCACGGTATCTTCGAGCATCGCTCAATTGGAATGGGCATTATGAACAATATCTTGCTAAACCGATTTATGCAGTCAAAGCGGAAATGAGGGCTTATTTCTAATCAGTGATTTAACAAAACATCTGCGATCGAAATGCAAGCATCTTGCTTGCATAAAAAAATATGAACTTTGCTTATGTAATAACCACAAGCCAGAGGTTTATGTAACGTTTTCGTTCATACACTAATTAAAAATCAGTCAGCACAGATATGGGAAAGCAATTATGAAAAAACTAACAACCATTTTAATAATATTTTTATTTTTCAAAACAATTCCCTGTCATTGTCAACAGGATACCAGTCAAATTGCGATTCCACGAATTGATGTCCAGGGACATCATCAATTTTCAACAAAGGAAATATCGAAGACAATTCCGCCAGGGCGTTATTCGACTGCTCAATTAAAAAAGGCTATCGATCAACTGCTGCAAAAATATTCCCAGGAAGGATATTATTTTACCAGGATAAACGCCAGCGATACTACTGATCATCTTTTATTAAAAATTAATGAAGGACCTCAACTCCACCTCAAACAAATTCATATTGCTGTCGGTGATTCGCTTGTAAAAAGTCAAATTGAATCATTTCTTGATATTCGACAAAAAGCATCTGTGGTTGGAACAATAAATTTTAACGTAGAACAAATTTTGCAATACCTTGAAAACAATGGCCATCCCTTTTGCAAAGTATTCGTTGATAGTTTAATTCTAATTCCTTGGATTGATAGTACAAAAATAATATTGGACTGTCATCTAACTCTAAATCTCGGACCAGAAGTAACTATTGATTCTATCGTCGTTCAAGGAAACAATTTAACACAACGTCAGGTTATTGTTCGTGAAACACGAATTAAAATAGGAGAGCTTTACAATTACAACAAAGTAAAGCGAATTCGAGATCGATTGATGCGAACTGGACTTTTCAATGAAGTTTATGAGCCCGAAATTACTCTTGATACTGAAAACGGAGGTTATCTAATCATCAATGTGAAAGAAGGGAATCCCAATCAACTCAACGCAGTTGTTGGTTACAATCCCAGCACAAACACTCGAGAAAAAGGTTATCTGACTGGTTTAATCGATGTGGCATTTGGAAATTTGCTCGGTACCGGAAGAGTTGTGGAAGCATATTGGACAAAAAAGGATCGGCGAAGTCAGGAGCTGAAATTTCATTATGTCGAACCCTGGGTAGGAGGCTATCCAATTTTTTTGGGTGGTGGATTTCAACAAACAATTCAGGATACATCATTTATCAAACGAAATCTGCTGCTGGAAATCAACTTGCCCTTTTCAGACCTATTAACCATACATTCCAATTTTGGCAAAGAGGATGTACTGCCAGATTCAATCGGGCAAATTCTGTATCAATTGCCTAAAAGTAGTTCGTGGATCAGCAGGATAGGTTTTAGTTACGATACACGCAATGATATTTTGAATCCATCCCAGGGCATCCTCTATCAAACCCAATTTGAGTATGCTCACAAAAAAATTGTCTCTGCTCGTGATAGCTGTCAGAATTTGGATCAGCCGGGAAATTTTCGTAGAGAACGTTGGGGGATGGATCTGGAGATTTATTTACCGACGTTCCGGTGGCAGACCATTTTCTTGGGATTACATGGCAGACAGGTAAGATCAAATGAAAAGTTTGTCTCTGTTGCTGATCTGTTTCGTTTTGGGGGAATCGGTTCGTTAAGAGGTTATCGTGAGGAAGAATTTCTGGGAGAAAAAATCGCCTGGTTAAATCTCGAATACCGCTATCTTCTGGCATCGAGATCACGAGTCTTTCTATTTTTTGACAGTGGCTATTTTCAATATCGAGATCAAAAAACACAGTCGGTTGAAAACTATAAATATGGATATGGATTTGGCTTGAGATTAGAGACACGATTGGGTATAATTGGGATCGATTATGGAATCGGCGAAGGGCGAGGGCTAACCAGTGGATTGGTGCATGTTAGACTGACTAACAGATTTTAATCCTCAAGATCTTCTATTATTTCTGCTAATTGTCTTTCCAATTCATGCATATTTTTATATCGTTTCTTAGGCGATTTTTCAATAGCTTTAAATATAACTTCATTTAATTTTTCAGGGAGATCTGGATTAAGACCAGTAACTGGTGCTGGTCGTTTTTTTAAGATATGACTATTAATATCGTTCAGGTTGGTATCATCAAAAGGATGGTTGCCGGTGAACAATTCATACATAATTATTCCTAATGAAAAAATATCTGCTCGATGATCAATGGTCTTATTATCAATTTGTTCAGGTGCCCGATACCTTAGAGATTTAAGAATGGGCTTATAATTTGATTTTAATGGAACTGAGCAAGCACTGATTTGGAAATCGGTTATTTTAACTTCGTTATTGTTAATAAGAAAAAGATTATTCGGCTGCAATCTGCAATGAAAAATATTTTTCTCATGTGTAAACCTTAAAGTTTGAGCAATGTTAAGACAAATTTTCAATGTTCGCTTCCAATTTATTTTCTGATTAACCAATCTTTGGACTTCCAGTGGCTTCCCCTCAACATACTCACGAGCAATGAAACAAAACTCTTGTTCCTTTCCCAAATCATAAATCATTGCAATGTTGGGATGATTCAATTTGCCCAAATATTTAGCTTCCTGGAGAAACTGGTCTTGAAGAGATGGTTTTGAGTTGTCTAATTTGAAGTTAGGTAATAAAATTTTAATGACAACTAAACGGTCCAACAATGAATCCATAGCTTTGATACTGGTGAATACCTGATTATGATGTAACTCCTTCAATAATCTAAAATGACTGATGTTTTGAATTTCACCTAGTTTAATATTAGCGAGAGTATTGTTCCAGGATACCTGATAAACCTGAAAACTGTTTTCATTTGATGGATGTTGAATAGACAACTCTATTGGTTCCAATGAAAATTGACTAGCGCCATTGATTTGTTGTTGAACAGATGAGGTAACAAGTAGTTGAGAAGCAGCTCCGTTTTCTGATGGATCAGATTGATTGATATGAAGAAACATTTCCCGTTCCAGTTGGAACACCGACAGGGTCATTTGTAAATCATCCAAAATTGTTTTGTACTTATCCTTGTCTCTCTTTGATAATTTATGAAGTATTATTTGAAGTTGCTGCCCTTTTTCCGAGTTCAGTCCATTTTTTAATTCTTGTTTTTGAAGAAAATCTACAGCAGTAAGCAAGGAACAGTTTACATCGTTCCAAAATAGTATAACACCATCATTGGACTTAAAACCTTGAATCATTGTGTTTTCTGCATTTGAAATAATCGCAATAGAGTTTAATAAATCCTTGCTGATATCTTCGGTAGCAACCCCTTTCAATCGTATAACCATTACTGTATTGGCATGATCATATATTTTATTAATCTTATTAGAATTATGACTATCACTTTCAATACCCCGGTCAGTTGCATCTTTAACCTCATGCCAAGATTTTAATTTATTCCATATTTCTTCTATCCCGGTAACAAAAGTTTCTGTGGCTTTTTCTTTCTTATTCAGAGCATTTTCCCACATATTTGGGTTTGAACTATCGGCAAGAAATATCTCATATTCTTCAACTGGTTTTGATGTTTGCTCATTAAATTTTATGGAGTGCTTGAGTAGAAATCTTTCTACTGATGGATAAAGATAAACATCTATTAAATGATCTAATGAAGTAATGCGTGTGATATATTTTTTACATAAGTTTAATTCTTCAAGTGATATTTCAAATTGATCTGCTAATTGCTTCTCGGCTTGCAATAAATTGATAACATACAATCGATAGAAAGATAAATCTTCTTGAACGTCAATAACCTGTTTCAAATAATGAGATACCTGATCGAATCCGTGATGTTTCCATTCATTTTCGATATAATATGATAGGAAATTTGATATTTTTTCTGGTGTATCAACAAATTGATGCATCAATTCCCGAGCCGCATCAATATTCTCATTTTGAAAATTTATTTTTGTTAACTTAGCCATTATCTCTTGAGCATTCTCAGGATCCTCTTTCAATGCAATCCGATAAACTCGTATTGCCTGTTCATCTTCCCTATTTGCCTCGAGATATAACTGGCTTAATATGACATTAAGTACCGGATTTTCAGGCTCGAATTCGAGTGATTTTTCAAAGATTTCCTTTGCTTTTTGGTCAAACTGTTCATTTAAAATATAAGCTTTGCTTAGATTGAGATATATTTTACTATTTTCTTCCCCCAATTCAATCAATTTGTGAAACTTATCAATTGCATTATCATAATCTTCTTTTTCAAGGTAAGTATTACCTAATTCGTATAGAAGATCGATAATCTGTTTATGATCTTTTTCGTGTTCGAGTAAATTCATTGCTTATGAACTGCTTTTTTTGATCCTGTTTAATTTAGAAACTGGTGGTTAGAATCTAATCATTACCCATTTTTTTCAACTCTTCTTTCAGTTTGCCAGTCAATAGTTTTTTAGGGGTATCATCGGCTGATTTTGATTTTTGCAGATAATATCTCATTACTATTGGTTCTAATTGTATCTTTAAATTATCATTATATTGGATAGCCCTTTCAAAAACACGAATTGCTACTTCGTCAACACGATTTTCATTAATATAAATATTAGCCAAAGTTATGTACAATTTAATATTGTTCGGCTTTTTAGCTAACATTCTTTCATATATTTCGCGCGCTTTACCATATTTTTTTTGAAGAATATAATATTTCGCCCGAGTTGTCGGTGATGCAAATAACACTCCCAGCGGTAATATGATAATACCTGCCAAAAAAGCAGCGATGAATATGCCAGGGGATTTCGATTTCATAGTAGAAGAATCCTCGTCTAAAACAGATCGTTCAGCCATTTCTATGTTCTGTTTTACCTGACTGAAAAGAAATTCAGTGTTCATGTAATCAGGTTTAATCAATTTTATTTTCTCCAGTAGAATCGATGCATGTTTCCAATCCTGTTTTTCCATTAAATCTAAAGCTTCCTGATAAAATTTATAGACAAGTTGGGAATCGATAGCAGCATCTAATTCACGACTTTTTTCAGAGAACAATTGTTTAGTGGCTAAATTTGTCGCCATCATATCATTCTGTTTATTCAAATCAAACTGAAAATCATCTTCAGTTTCCATAAAAGCAATTTCTTCTGACTGCAGTAGTTTGGCAGTTTGACCATTAATTCGATCCATTTCCTTTTTAGTTGCCAATATTTGGGATGAGACATCCTGATAATTTGGATCAAGTTCAGCTACACGCTCGAAATTTATCAAAGCAATTGTAAAGTTACCCTTGTTAAAATTCTCAACTCCCATATCATAAAAATTCTTAATTTTCTGCTGTAACAATGACTGTTGATCCTGCTGCTTTTGTGCCTGCGCCAACAATTGGTTAACTTCAAGATAATTTGGTTGAATTTGTTTTATTTTTTCAAAAGCTTGGATTGCCTTAGACCAATCGCCGCTGTTCATGTAAGCCATTGCTTGATTGTAAAATTGTTGAATTTGTTCATTACTCATCAATTGGTTTTGTTCTAACAAAGTCGTTATTTTCTCGAGCTGTACTTTTGCTCCTAAGTGATTAGGATTAATATCAATAATTTGATTGAAAACATCTGCTGCCTGTGATAATTGTTGGGTTTGAATTAACTGCATACCTTGCTGATATAGATCGTTAATTTGCCTTTGTGTTTCTGCCAATTGAATCCCTGTTTCAAAGGATACTTGATCTTCTGGAGAAATAATAAGACCCTGCCTGAAATAATTGATCGCTTCATCATATTGAGATTGGGCGATCTTTGTTTGACCTAACTCGTATAGGGTAAGCGCTTTAAATTTTTTATCTTGAGTAATGTTGAGTACAGCCTGAAAAGACTCCTCGGCCTCCTTATAACGTCCCACTTTACGATACATACTCCCCAATCTATTTAAAATATTACTCGTAAGCGAATTGTTTAGAGAAGATGGATTTAGAGTTAGTGCTTTTTTAAATGATTCTTCTGCACCTTCATAATGTTTTTGTATTACATAAGTAAGAGCAAGATTGTAATGTGCCTCAATGAAATCAGGTTTTGCGTTAATCGCTTTTAAGTAAAATTCAACTTTTTTATCAAGATTCTTTTCATTAACTCCTTTCTTAAACCAATAGACTGCCTCCATTTCCTGGGAATGAGTAAAAGATATAAATTGAAAAAGAAATAGTAGTGTAAAGATACTATATAAGATATATGTTTTGCTCATCATGTTTCACCCCTCTATATTTATACTGTTAAAATTTAAGTTAGTAAAATAATTTACAAGCCACTAAGACCCAATATCTTGAAATCAAATATGAATTTTTGCTATTCAATTGTCATTGTTAAAAGAACTGACCTCCCTGAACCTGCTGGAATTGCAGGAATCACACCCCTAATGTATTCAGGATTTTCAGGTCGCTGATCCAATAAATCATAACCACTAAGGGAAAATCTAATTTTAGGAAGAAACTGATATGTTAATGTTAAATGTAACAAATAATAAGGTCCCATATTGAGCAACGATTTTGACTGGCTTAAGTATTGAAACATTGTTATCGTAGAAAAAATACGATGCCAGTAGATCGCCATAAGTCCATTGACCTTTAATTTTGGATAGAGCCATGTCGAATACTTGATATCATTGTATGTAATATTGGCTAATAAAAAAAATCTGTTTTTAAATTTTCCCTCGATTGAGAATTCAGAACCATTGGTCCAAAATACCTGTTTATTATTTATAAATTGATAATCTGGATTTGCCTTTATCAGATCGTTATATTTAAGATGATAAACCACAATACCCCAAGTCCAATCCTGCATTGGATGAATGTCTGTACACCATTCCCATTGTTCAAATTTTTCAGGTTTTAATTGATCGTTCCCATAAAAAAATCCAGGCAGATAAATTCTTCTCTCTATTTGGGTTGCTAATCGGACTGTCTGCGTATATCTTAAATAGCTGTCAAACGGTAAAAACGGATTATAACTTATTTTTGCATCTACAGAAAGATCAGGTCTATTAAACATGTTCATAAAGTTGACATGCGTTTTACCTTGAAAACCAATAAAAGGTGATATATTATAACCGATTTCAACAAATCCAGAGCATTCATATTCAGTCATTTTTAAAGAGGAATTCCCATCTTCAGTTTGTCCAGAACTGACTGATTGATTTTTAATATCAAATAGGGGAGCTACCGTCAAGCGAGAAACAGTTATTCCGCTTTTAGCTAAATAGTGAACTTTTTTATATTGAGATAAAATGGACACATTCCATAGTTTTCCATTTGAAAGAGAATAGTTATCTGTTGGTGTTTTTTCGATACTATCTGATCCTAAACTACCAACCTCTGATTTCTCATAATTCTTAACATAGCTTCCAATGAATCTGGTACTAAGTTGAGGATTGATTATGAAATCTTTACTCAATGAAAATACAAATCCCCTACGGTTAGTTGGTCCCATATACTGCTTTTGAGGTACCAGGCCTAATTGATACTGATCCTGCTCAAAGTAGCTGGTAAAAATTGACACTGAACGATGTTTTAAAAATCCAGAAAAATTATAAAGATCATAAGAATATTTTTGCTGAAAGCTAACGCCCAACTCATCTTGAGAAAAAGTCCTCCAATATCCATTGCTATTCATAAAATTGCAGTACAGATTTAAAAATGTTGGATCTTGATTTAATCCTAAAAAGGCAGTCAATTTTTTTGTCCCAAAATTCCCTAATTCAAATTTAGATTTGTTGACTATTCCTGGTTCACCATACCTGGAGATAAAATTTGCTGATCCGGCAATACCATGATGATTAAATTGCGAAATGGAAATTCCACGACTGATCTCGATCCGTTCGATTGCATCATTGGGAATTAGTTCCAGATAACTCGTTCTGGAGATCGGTTCATAAAAGGGCACACTGTTAATTTGGAACAATAATCTATTGGTGGATAGAGTCGGTGGAACTCCTCTGCTGGTGATTTGGGTTCCTTTCCAGATCGTAGCAATGTTTAGAAAACCTGGTAAGTAACTTATTAAATCATTAACTGATTGAATATTAAGCTGCTCAATTAACTGTCTTTTTAAAACCAGCGTACCAGTTTTCGTCAAAATAGGCTTAATCTTCTGTGCTTTACGAATTGAATCCTGTACCGCTTTTAAGCGCTGTTGCTCAATCTTTTGTTGTTGTTCCTGCATCAGACGGATTGCTTTTTGTAAATCAGTTTCTTGAATGGGTTCAGGTAGTGGATCAATGAGAGGTCTGGTATCATGTGAGATTAGATTTACTCTCTGACCGTTAGCAATTTTATGCTTTTGATCATTAATTTTCAAAGAACTGGAATCATTATCTACAAACATTAAATTTGTAAGTAATGGATGGGAATTCATGCAACGAATACCCCACTTACTATATCGAATAATACAATGATTTAAAACTGTTAGATAATCATCACAATCATCTAAAAATTCAATACCTTCCCACGATGATGGATGCGGAATTTTAGTCTGTTTAATTGTAATTTTTCCAAATTCGTTATCGAAAATCGAAGTAAAAATAACAGGATTCGCTCTGTTACCCCTGGCAATTAACCCTCCTTTTACAGATAGTTGATAATTGCCAGCAAATTTTATTACTACTCCTTCTTCAATCTTTAGGACCAAACCTTTTGGGATTATAACATCACCTTTTACAACATAAGGGCTTTTTTCTAAAGACCAGACACCAGATTGAATGCCAGCAACTTCGGAATGGGCATATAGCCCGGATTTTAATATCCATGATAGAACAAAACCATTAATGATGCAGATCTTTAGAAATCTCGCCATATTATCTGCCTTTCAATTCTATTGCTTTTACATCCCCTGCTGATAACCTTATTTTCATCTGCTGGAATACATTGGTGTTAGTTGAGTCCTGAATCAAAATGCTATATGAACCAGGTTTAAGTCGTAAACCTTTGTTGCAGAAATCAATTAACTTGCCCCAATATTTATTATCAATAAATAATGATAAACTATCCAAATGATTTGAATTTTCCAGCCCTATTAAATAAATGACGCCATGATTCTGAATATTTTTTTTAAGTGATCTGTTTGTTACTTTTGGAGCTGGATTAATATTTCCCTGATTTTCAATGGAAACTCTAATTAAATTATTGATTACCGAATCTGGCAATGGATCGTTTTCAATATCCAACGATGACTCGGTAACATTCTGATTAAATTGATTAATTACTTTTTCTGGAAATTGCATCGTATCTTTTGGTACAAAATAATTTGGAGTTTCATATTGAGTGTGCGCAATTGAACCGAATTTTTGTTTGTCGTGATGATTTGAAAATGTAAATACTCCAAGAAAAATCACCAGAATCAAACTGGCGACAATTCCACTTAATCGAATATATTTTTCTCTAGTCACTCTGGTTAGATGATTTTGTGACTGTTCTGTGTTCATTCGATTATAAAGTTCACGTTTCAGAATTTTATCTTCTACACGATTAATTTGTTTATTTTCAGCTTTTAATGTCAAATAAATTGGTTGATATACTGTATTACCAGGCTTTATATTTTCGATTGAAACTAACGCAACTGTAATATTATCAGATCCATCTTTCATATTCGCGGTATCGATTAAATGCCGCAGGGTATGTTCCAAATTTCCATTGTTAAACAAAATGATACGTTTAATCTCTTCATCTGTTAGAGCTTTTGTTAATCCATCGGTACAGATTAAAAAAAGATCCCCATGAGTTATTGGCTCAATCCCCAAATCGATTTTTATTGAACCATTCACACCGATTGCTCGAGTAATCACATTTTTCTTATCGAACTTTTTTGCCTGTTCACGATCTATTTCCTGATCTTGAATCAGTTCGTTGACCCAGGTGTGGTCTTCAGTAAGCAACTCCATTTTGTCTTGCCGAAAACGATAGATCCGACTATCGCCGACATGGGCAATGATAACTGCTCCATCACAAATAGCCAGAGCCGAAACCGTGGTTCCCATCCTTCTCAATTCTGGTTCCCGAATCGATTGATTATAAATATTTCGGTTGGCTAATCTTATAGCACCAATCAAGCGTGAAGCAACATTTAAATCTCTTGCAACAAGATCTTTGGTGATCTGATAATGAACAGTGGGATCAAGAAACAAATACATATATCGAATGGTTGCTACACCAAGGCGACTGGCTTTTGCTCCAGCATTATGGCCGCCCATTCCATCACAAACAATTGCCAACCCGTCTTCTTCAAAAATCCCACAAAAGTCTTCATTTACTGACCTGGCTGTGCCTACATCACTTTGAGCCATCATTGTTAATTTCATTCCATCACCATTCTATCAACATAAATCTTGTGCTATCAGAGATTGTTTTTTAAGGAAGGATAAGTTCCCCAAATTATTTGCTGAGGGGGACTGGTACAATCAGGGATTGAGATAAAATAAGTTTTACAGTATAGTTTTATAAATCTCTATTTTTTCAAGGTCAACAAAATACAAATGGGAAAGTTATTTATTCTCACTCCCTTAATTAGTGTATGAATTAAAACGACTTAATTTCAGTTTCACAAACCATCTTTTCATAAAAACGACATAAATAAGATAAGAGGCTATCTTCTCCGTCTTATTGAGCTTCATTTTCCTGGGAAAAAATAGACTAAGAAACATTGAGAAATAGATTACGTCGTTTTATCGGCTCGTATAAGTTATATCCTACTATAATTACCAGAAATATTATTGCAAAAAGGATCGCAAAATAATATTTCATCCCTGATTGTTTTTTGAATGTATTACAACCAGCCTGATAAGAGTCGAAATTAATTTGTCCCCACAGCACGCTGCCTTGTTGGTATTGACTGTTTGTTGAAAGCATGGAAAAACTATCATTATTTTTTCTAAGCAGAATATCCAGATTTTTATCATGATTTAGATCAGCAACCAGAGGTGTTCCAATAATTGCATCATCAATAGAATTTATAGATGTACTTCCCTTAATCATTTTTCCATCATGTCCGTTAAGTATGTAAAGTCCTCCATAAAAACCTGATAATATTACATCCGTATTTCGATCTTTGTTAATATCAACTAAGACTGGATAAGATACAAATTGCTCTATGGTTTCCGGCATATATCCCCAATTTATTTTTTTCTTTCCACCTCCTTGTCCCAGTCCCGCGTAAGCAATAATTGTGTTATCCTTGGTTACTAAGACAACTTCTAACTGTCCATCGGCATTCAAATCCGCAAGGGTTGGAGGTGCCAACGAACTACCAATAAATCTTGACTCAAGTTCATCAAACCAGAATCTTTTTAGTTCCCGCCCATCCATTGCTATAATATGATTCTGTTCAGTCAGGATAACAAAGTCTGCATAATTATCTGAATTTAAATCCCCAATGGCAATACGCTGCCGAATTGGATGATCTTCAAAAAAGGAGCCTTTTGCTTTTTGAAACTCTTCGTTGATATTGATAATATGGCTGAAATTTTCCTTGGTCCCGTCATAAATAAGTACTTTTCCGTTTTCAGTTCCCACGATTACTTCTGGCAAACCATCGTTATCTATGTCTCCTGCTGAAGGCGTACAATTTATTTCAGCTTCGACCTGAAGTGTTGACCAATCGGGATTGCCAAATTTATTATAAGCAATATGAATTTGTCCGGTCTGGTTACAAATAAAAACATCCGAGAGCTTATCTCCATTAAAATCTGCTACCACCGGGTTGCCGGCAAATAATCCACCCAACAATGGACTTGACCATATCTCGTTTCCAGTCTTTCCATCGATCGCATAAATCACTGAATTATTCCCTGGAATCAAAATATCTGGCAGTTGATTATTGTTCAGATCAGCAACGACCACCCCAAGAGGTAGCTGAACTTTATAAGAAAATGACTTATTCCAGAAAGATTTTAAAGTTTTGCCATTAATCACCTGCAAGTAACCGATCTTATCAACATAAATAATCTCCAGATAGCCATCGCCATCAAGATCTGCAACCGAGGGCGCAAGGCTGGGCAAAATTGGTAAAATTTCTAATGGTTGCAAAGGAATACTTTTAGCATTTTTTGCTGCTATAAGAGTTTGTTCGTTAAAATTTAAAGGAGAGGGCTTCTGATTAATTATACTTAATTTTCCCCATGAATTTAACAGTAACATAATTAACAGAATAGCTGCTATTGCAGAAATGGTACGAACGATCCATTGAGAATTTCGAATCCACCAATATCCTGCTTTCTTCGGTGAGGAAAAATTCATTAGTGCTTCAGGCACAAATCTAAATATAGTACTTTTTTGATCGCTAACAATTTCTATTTCATCATTAGCAGAAAGCTGAACTACATCGTTTTCACCAACTTGCTGTTGGTTGACTCTGGTTCTCGTCTTGCTTCTTTTATCCGTAATGAAATAGTTGCCGTTTTCTGTGAAGATCGTCGCATGCCGTCTGGAGATACTTGGATCCACTTCTCCTTTACTGGTTTCTCTGATTACAATATCATTTAACATTTGATCGCGACCGATCTTTGTCGTGCCATAATTTAAACGATATTTTTTCCCTAAATACGGTCCATAGATTGCTACTAAATAATGCGGTGGTCCTTCTTCAACCGGGATTTTTGTGGTAACAGCTAACGATGGCTCTATCTCTTTAGTTTGTTCCTCAGTTAATAATTGACTTGAAGCTACTTCTTCAATTTCAGTTTCAGGTTTGGATTCAATAAGTGATTGAGTTTCCGAAATCGAGAAATCAGGTTCTTCTTCGATTTCAGTTGCCACGATTTCATCTTTCTTGAAAACATCTTTTTCAAAAAGAATATTCTCAAAAATCAATGAATGTTCACCAACGACAATCTCATCGCCACTAGATAACGGCACCCTATCATTAATTTTTTCACCATTTAATAAACTTCCAAAAGCACTTTGATTGTCACGAACAAAGTAATTTGTGCCAACTTTTTCAATTACGAGATGATGCATTGATACTTTTTTATCAGCAATAATCAGATCGTTGTCCCCCTCTGAGCCAATTGTTATTCTACTCTGGAAAGGTCGAATCGGAAATTCCTTATAGACTTCGGCTTTCCTTTTGACAACGATTTTCGGCATTTGTTATTTCTCCATCCTAATTTTTTATCAATCTATTACTTCTATTTATTGAATGATTAACTTAAAGTCTAATTTATTCTCACCAGCTTTGGTGTTTAAAATAGCGTATTTCTCAAAATAGCCGAACTTCTTAACCTTAAAGCTAAACTCCCCTGGTACAATTGTATTAATACATTGACCTTTTTCATCAGTAGCACCATAATAGATTTCCGCTGCCTGATCATCAATCAAAGAACGATAACTAATTTGTGCATCTTTCAATGGTAATCCAGTTAAAGCATCTACAACAACAATTTCCACTTCAACGATTGAAGGTTCCATTTTAACCACAACATCCCTATCGCGGGGAGACACTCGAACAATCGCATCCTTATAGCCATTTTTACTGAGCATTACATGAAGATCAACAGGAGGCAAACTAATTTCGCAAGGTGTCCTATCATGACGACGATAAGTTTTTCTATTTTGAATGATTTTTACAATATTTGCTCCAATTTCATTGTTTTCTGGATCTGTTTTATCCTTTGCAAAAAAGCGAACATTTCGGGTAAGAACAACCGAAATATATTCAGGTCCGTCTTTATCAACAGTTATCTTCACCCTTTTAGGATTTAATCCAGCCTTCCTAAAAAGAATATCATGTGGTCCCATCGTTAAAGCAATTGTAGAGGAAACATCAGTTCGTCCTGATGGTGTGGGTGAACCGTCAATATGAAAACTAACCCCTGAGGGAATGGATGAAACTGAAATAAATTTTTTGAATATTCCTTCAATTTTATATCGTCTATTTTCTCCCTCAATACTATCAAAATTCCATAACCGACGATCTTCAATTTCTTCGATGCCATCTAAAGTGTTTAATGTAAAACCTGATAATTTTTGAAATCCATCCTGTTCCATTTCAATAGACAAGGGATTACCGACTTCCCATTCAAAGTTAGTGGGAGTTTTGTGGGGATAGAGAAGCTGGTTAATATAAACTGTTGCTCCGTTGGGATTTGAATCCAGTTCGATTTGAGTTTTAAATCTAAAAAGATAAGGATCATACCCTTTTCGAACTTTTTCACCTGCAACTTTAATTTCCCCTTTGCTGGGAACATGAATAGATTTAGCTAAAGGGCTGAATCCCGGGTAAGCTAATTTAAGCTCATGAACACCCGGTGCAATTTTGGGGATCGAAAGTGGAGTTTTTGCATTGATAAGCTTATTATCCAGATAAACTGTCGCTCCATCAGGCAATGACGATATTTTAATTGCCGGTGGGAAAAGACGATTGTAAATTCCCTCACCTAAAGAGGTCATTTGAAAGGTAATATCCAAAATAAGAAACAGAACAATCAATCCGAGCAGAGAAACACCGCCAAAAGTAAGAACTTTCTTATGTCGTTTAGTTGAAAGCCTGATGACATCAATTACAGTTTTTAGGTCATCCTCACCCTCCTCCTCACTTTCAATTGAGGGCGCGATTTGAGTCATTACCGGCTTTTGATGATTTTCAATTTTCAATTGTCTTTTTGATTCCTCATTGTCAATCATATTTGCATCACTTAATTCAGTATCAGAATCAAAAATATTTTCTCTTTCATTAGATTGTTGCTTCTTATCCGATTGAGATGGTTTCAATACATCTTCTTCAAACGCGGATGTGGGAAATTTTTCAATTAAATCGTCTTCATTAATTTCTGATTCTTGCTCTAATACTGATTTCAATTCTGGTGGGTATTCAGCAATTTGTTCCTGATCATCACTTATTGTCTCATGTGTATCTTCCAAAATAAATTTTTGCTCTTTTTTTGAAGAAGATTTAATTGTATCAATTTTCTCATTTGCTGAATCTAAATTCGCAGCCTTAGGCGATTTGATTGACTTTATTTCATCATCATCAGGTTCAACTTCCGAAATTTTTTCCTCAGACCGTTCAAATAAGTTGGTAGATTCTTCATCACTATCTAACAAGTTTAAGTTTTCTAATTCATAAGATTCCTGAATAACCTCATCTCCTATCTGTGGATTTTGTGAAACATCAATAACCTCCTCAACCTGATCTAGTTCATTATCAGTTATTTCTGGGGAGAGAGCAAAAGCTGGTTGTTCAGCAGAATATGAATCAACATCCATTAACTTTTGAATAAAATCACCAAGTTCTTCAGACAATTCAACAGAACGTGTCGTCTGCATGAGATATTCAACCAGATCAAGATAAACCCCATTTGCTCCTTGATACCTTTCCTCTGAATTTTTCTCAAGCATTTTAAGTAAAATTTGTTGGATCGAGTGGGAAACATTATTTTTATCGAGAAGCGATGTAGATATTCGCGCCTTCTTAATAAGTTCAATTGTCTGTTCTGGATCATCCAGTGGGAAAAGACGCGAACCAGTCAACATCTCATAAAAAACAGTTCCCAGTGAAAAGATATCTGTACGACGATCAATTATCCCACCATTAAATTGCTCTGGCGCCATATAGGGTAATTTTCCAGAAAGAACAACCTGATTAGAATTATTATTCTGGAACCTGATCTTGGCTATACCAAAATCAATCAGTTTCACCTGACCGGTTAATGAGGTCATTATATTTGAAGGTGAAATATCTAAATGAACAAGTCTTAAAGGCTTGTCAGTAATAACATCACGTTTATTGTGTGCATATTCAAGTGCTTTGCAAACCTCTTTTACAATAAAAATACTTAACTCCTGGGGTATCAGAATATTTTTCTTTCGACATTGCCTTAAAATTCTTCCCAGGTCCACACCATCTACAAATTCCATGATAATGAAGAATTGCCCATCTTCATCTTTTACAAGATTATAAATATGGACAATATTATTGTGACTTAACTTCGCTGCATGCTTTGCTTCTTCCAGAAATAAGTCGATATATTTAGCCTCCTGTAATAGACTGGGTTCAATAGCTTTTATTGCGACTGGTTTTTCAAAAACATGATCATATCCATAATAAACAATCCCAAATCCCCCTTGTTTTATCTTCGAAACGATCTCATATTTATTCTGTATAAGCCGCTTCTTCTCCTGGTTCATAATGTATCCTCAGATTTGAACTCCTTAATTTCTATGATTTAATTTTAAGGTAGTAAATAAAATAAATGATAACTTGATAATTTTAATTTATTTTAATAATTATTATATGTATATTATTTTACGCAAATACTATGCCATTGAAAATTATACCATAGTCAATTTGATAGATATACTAAATTCTAAAAGTTAATTATTTAATAATTATTAATACCTTAATTTACAAATGTCTTACCGTAATACAGTGTTCCATGTTTAGACATCACCATAGTTTAAAAAATTCTTATACTTAATGGCATAAATGAAAACGACGAATAAAAAAAACCAGGTTTCATAAAAACCTGGTTTATGATAAAATCATTTGGTCGAATTTATTATTTTTCTGAGTAATAAAAAATATCTGCAATTACCAGATTACCTGGTCTCTAACAACTTATTCCATATTTCATTTTTATCAAATTGCAACACAACAGCAGATTGATATGCTTCAAATGCTTTATCCTGCTGTCCTGTTTTTACATATAGATCACCCAATATTTCATATACTTTAGAAACATTTTCGTTGGTTGATAACTTTTGAATCATTTGCTTAATTATAGAAATAAATAAAGACTCATTTTCAGTTTTTAAATTCACCAGGTACAGAGAAAGCAAATCTTCCATGTCGTCAATATCCGCTAAATCTTGTGGAATGTAATTAATACTTGATTTCATTTTTTCTAATCCTAAATTATACTGGTTATTTTCAAATGCGAGTATTGCTTGAGCAAAATTGGCATAGGTTATAAAAGTAGAGTCTAAAGTGTCAGCAGCGAGTATAAAATCTAAATCTTTTATTCCAGAATCAAATTCATTATACCTACCATAAGCTCCAATCATTGACCAAAAGACTTCATCCAGAACATCCTGCTTATTCTCTTTGTTTATAAAAGTGTGGAAAGTTAATTTTTTATATTGTTCGAACAACCATTCAGACTTGTCTTTTTGATCCAATTTTCGAAATGTCATTAACGTCTTTAATAAAGTGCCATCTTTGAAACCCTCTAAAAGCAATCTATATCGACTTGAATCAAAATCTGCATTCATTTCTTTTATAATGGCATCAACATCGAAACCTGATTTGAAATCCGCTGATTTCAGATCGATATTCCAGTAATCACTTAAATGATTTAGCGTGCGATCATATTTTTGATTTAAATAAAGTTCATCAGCCGATGAAACATGTTCCATCTTTGAACGGGCGAGATAAACTTTTCTTTCATTTGAAAATTCTATCACTGGAAAATATATAATCGAATGCAGAAAGTCGGGTTCAAAAAGTTTAAAATAAGCTGATGCATTATTTTGTCTACAATATGTGAAGGAATAAATATTTTTATCTAACTTCATTGGTTTAAAATTAACAATGGTCATCAAAATATTTTCTTTTTTAATGCCTCGAATTGCCTCTGAAAATTCTCTTCTTTCTTTTTCATCCTTTGTTTGTTTTACTAACTCAGCAGGATATTTAACCGAATAAAACAATTGATTTTGCCCTGCCCAGCCAAAATAATCTTCTAAATTATCAAAAGTGAGTTTTACTTTTTTTTGAGATGTTAAATCCACTACCCAAATATTTCTCGTATCATCTTCTTCTTGGATATAAATGATTTTCTGTCTATCTGGGGACCAATCGAGTTTAATAATTTCTAATTTTTCCCAGGTTAGAATCTGTTGTTCATTTCCATCCAAATCAATGATTTTGAGCCCAAATTTCAAATCAGTCGTTGTTTCATTTTCATGGATCACAGCAATACTCGTAATATCAGGTGACCATTGGAAATTTGCGATTCTATAAGCTTTATAGATCTGTTGATGATTTGTGCCATCATTTTTAATTTTCCAGAGACCATTATTTTCGTTCGGTTCTCGATTAAAAATAGCATAAGCGATCCCCTCCCCATTCGGTGACCACGTTGGCATAACTTCGTCACCCATAACATTTGCTAATAATCTTTTATTACTTCCATCAGGTGAGCAAGAAAAGATTCTATTATTCCCTTGATTATTCCAGGCAACCCATAAAATCTGATTCTCTCTCGGAGACCAACTCGGGAAAGCTTTTCCTTTAAAATCCTCGTTTTCAGTTATTGGCAAATTATCGATCAGTGCTATCGTGTTCTCTGATAGAGAATAAACAAATATGCCTAAAGTTTTTTTACTCGCTTTGGAATAAAGCAGAAACTCCCCATCAGGGGACCAACTCGGCGAATAGATTTTTACTTTATCACCTGAAATAGAGTCAATCGGTGTTATTTTTTTGATAGCATCATTTTCGATTTCAAGGATCAATAGCTCCTGCGATTCCACATTTATCATTGCCAGACTTTTGCCATCAGGATCCCATGCGAATTCATCCCCTTTTGGCTTACTTTCCTTACATGATGATACAAAAAATCCAATGAAAATCGTCAGAAATATCAACAAGGTAAATCTTCTATTTTGCATTTTAGTTACCTCCTTCATTCAAAAAAGCCAGTCGTTCTTTGGAATACTTTATCCAGGTGCTATTCGGGTATTTTTCAATCAAGGTTTTATACTTTTCCTTTGCCTGGGATGGCTCTTCCAATTTATGCTGCAAAATATCTCCGATACGAAAGTAAAGGTCATCACACATCTCGTTTTGGGGATATATCGCAACCAGCTTTTCAAAATATGCAACAGCGTCCTTCCAATCTTCTTTTCGTGAAGCGCGTTGACCCAACTGTAAGTATCCTTCGAATGAAACCGTTTGGTCAGGATAAAAAGTCACCAGTTGCTGGTAAATTGCCATCGCTTCCTCATTTTTGTCCAGATGCAACTGGTAAATCTGAGCCATGCTTAACAAACCGTCGGCGCATATTGGGTGTTCAGGATATAAGCTTAATAATTTTTTATAATAATCAATTGCTTCATCGTAATGCCCAAAAATCTCATTCAACTTGCCCAATTTGTAACATGCCAGAGGCGCGAATTCACTATCTTCCGCCTCCAGCAAGATTTTTTCATAACTGGATCGGCATTGGGAAATTGTATTCACATTCTTCAATATATTTGCTTCAAGCTTTTCCGCATCCCGGTATAGCGATTCAATCGGCTCTTTCTTGCCACAACCAGTGCAGATCAACACAATTCCCAGTATCAAAAGTATTATTTTTCCCTTCATCTTTAGAACTCCTCTTTTTAAGTTCATTTACATATTAATTCATCCGTACATTCAGTCTTTCCCCAAATCACTCCCTTTTTAATTTTGTCAAATCCCAATTTTTTGACTGAAGGTACTTCTCTAAAAATCGGTTCTTTAATTGTGATTCTTTCTCTGAACGGGATTCCAATGTTTTAAAAACCGCCTGTGTCGTTGGGAAATCCTTGAAATGGACTGGCTGACGATTGGACTGTAATATGTGATACCCGAAAAACTGAATCCCGATCATAATAATAATCGTTGCTGCAATCGCATAAACGATCCTCCGAAAATCGGTTCGGACAGGTTGTGTAGTTTTTTTCACCTTTGTCAATTTCTTTTCAAGTTCGCTATCAAAATTCTCTGGCAGCGCCTCGAACTGAAATTGATCGAGGATACGACTCGTTTTCCGAAACGCTATCTCCTCCTGCACACAAGCTTCACATGTGCTCAGGTGTTGGTGAATTTTCATTACCGAGTCTTTTTCCAACTCGCCATGAATGTATGCGACCAAATTTTCCCGAACATCGTTGCAGTTCATTTACAAGCCTCCGTTAGTTTTCTTATGTGAAACGGCAAACGTGAGACGTGAAACTTTTTTTTATCTTCCCACATTTGAATTTTTAGATTTTAAATTGAAAACAAAAAAGCACAAAATTCAAGCATCAAATTACAGATAATTTCAATGATTAAGCAGTAAATTCAAAACCTGAAAAAGAAAAGAGCTTCTTTTTTTGAATAATAGATGAGTCTACTCAAAAAAGGCTTTTAACCGCTAATTTCACTAATTTAAGCTAATTGATTTTGTTAAAGTTAGCATTAGTGAAATTAGAATAATTAGCGGTTTTAGAGTGCACTCATAGATATTTCAGTCATTGAAATTTTTAGAATTGTTGTTTGTTTGTAACTATTCTTTGTCGCTTGAAATTTCCTGAATTTTTATTTAGAAACTCAGGTTTCACTCAAATAACCGTTTTCTTTCAAATAATTTCTAACATGATTCAATGCATTAAATATTCGTGACTTCACCGTGCCAACAGGCACTTTTTGAATCGATGCGATCTCTTTGTAGCTCATTCCATGGTACTGACAGAGCGCCAGTGCTGTCCGCTGTTTCTCTGGAAGGGAGTCGAATGCGCGCTCAATAAATTCCTGTAATTCAAGAAATTCAGCCTCTTTTTCAGGATCTGCCGAACCGTCCTCAATCTGATCGATCATCGCAAGCTCTGTTTCCGAATCAACTTCGGTTGAGGAATGCAGCGATAAAAACGTTGCCTTCTTCTGCTTGCGAAACGCATCGATACAGATGTTCTGAGCCATACGAAACAGCCACGAGCGAAATTTACCAGTCGGCTGGTACATGTCTGCTGATTCGTACAGTTTGACAAACACATCCTGTGTTAAATCCGAAGCCAGCTCGCGATCCTTCATTTTGCCAAGCACAAAGCGAAAAACATTCCGTTTGTGACGATGCACCAGGTGCGTGAAAGCGTCTCGGTCTCCATTTTGAAATTTTTCAATCAGGTACTCATCCGTGCTCTGCACAATCGCACTCCCATTTTCTACTATAACAACGTGAATTTTTTAGAATGGTTCATTTTTTTCCAGCGGATAGAAACAATCCAACAGACAAATGCTGCTAAATGGACTCCACTTTAAAAGTGGAGTCCATTTAGTTCGATATTTAGAGCTTAATATTTTCACAAAATCGAAAAATATGTTGAAAAAGCGATTTTAATTTATTATCTTCCATACCTCGCCTGTGGTTCAAACCACAGGCTAAAAGTTGGAAACATGGTAAACCATGCTCTTAATTTGCAAAGAAGATGTTTTAACATCTTTCCACATCTTAGCCCCACGTTTCAACGTGGGCGATGCTAAAAAGGAGTCCCTATGCCATCTCTGAAAATTTTCATCTCTTCAACCTACGTTGATTTGAAAGATTACCGCCAAAAGGCAATCCAAATTGTCAATCGCTACAAATGCGTATCACTGGCAATGGAATTTTTTATGGCACAACCTGATGAGCCAACGCGAGTCTGTAAAAAAGAAATAAAAGAATGTGATATTCTTCTCGGAATTTACGCCCATCGCTATGGTTTCATTCCCAAAGGACAGGATAAATCCATTACCCACCAAGAATATGAGTTGGCGAAAAAATTGAACAAGCCCTGTCTCTGTTTTATTGTTGAAAAAGATCATCCCTGGAATCCCGAACTTTGTGAATTTGAAAAGCGTCCGCACATATTAAAGGCACATATTAAAGGCACATATTAAAGGCAAAAAGTCAAGGAAAAAATATCCTCCTGACCGATTGTTATGTTATTTTTTTGTAATATTTCCTAAAAATCACAATCAATAAAAATCGGCTGGTGATTGTTTACCTGGCTTTTTTAAACGTTCCTTATCCGCCTGACGTGAATCAATGCACCTGACCCAAAAACGTTGGAGGAGCAAAAAGCCATTATAAACAATCAGGATCAAACAACAGCCAATCTCTGCTCGAATTTCATCTACGAAGGGTTTCAGCTTGGTTCGTCAATCAATTCCAGATAAGAGATCCTCTATTATTATCAAGGTGTGGTAGGTCTTATCTTTCAATGATCGATGAATCTTCTGCACCAGGCACATATTGTGGTTCAGCCTCATTTGGTTGTTTTTACCATGTTGTCGAACTGATTCAAAAGAGGTCGCCGCCGATTGCGGCCCAGAAATTACACGGTACCCAAATCCCCTGCCATTCAAATTGAAAAGAGATGGTTTGGTTATGAAACGAACCAGCGCTTGTCGAGCTATGGGCAGGGGCAGACGATTCGTTGTTTGAAAACTATTCTATGTAAATTTTTAGATTATTTCTATAAATACTCCGTTGAAAAATTCTATAATTTATCTATATTAAATATCGATTACTTTCATTTTATTATGGCAACACAAGGGAAAGACACAGGATGTCTCCCCCATTGTGTTCACCATTTTTTTGATTGGGGGTTATTTTTATAGCAGATTTGCCCATAACTTAACCGGGATTATCTTATTATCGGGCACTATTTGTTACGACATCCATATACCCAGTTACTGGATATACTG
>SMTZ1_10001020_pt1 | contig 30393 bp, 33 predicted proteins | sample DeeMarSWOR136_30_FD_25667 | JGI IMG/M metagenome (IMG submission 25667) | reverse complement strand
ATGTTGGTTTTCTTTTTTCCCGTCTGGGTCGGGCTTTTATATAAGCTAATCCCCTACGTTTATTTCTCGTGGAAGTTTGGAGAAAGGGCTCTGGAGAGCTACTGGAGGCCAATCATATACCCTTTCAAGACGGTGATGCCCGTAGGGGTCTTACTCTTATCCTTGCAAGGAATCGCTGAATTTATACGGAGGGTGTTCATGCTCGTTAAGGAGAAGGAACTATGAGTCCAGAAATCATTACTCTATTGATGTTTGCTGGGATTCTCGTTGGGGTTCTCCTCGGTTTTCAAACGGCTTTTGTCCTGGCCGGTCTTTCCATGATCTTCGGCGTGATATTCATGGGACCGGATATGATCCTGGGCTTCTTTATTATGCGTCTCCTTGGCCTCATGAAAAGCTATGTCCTGTTGGCGGTTCCCCTCTTCCTCTTCATGGGGGTTTTTATGGAACGGTCCGGGGTTGCTGAGCGGCTTTACAGTGCCATGTACCTCTGGCTTGGCGGCCTCAGGGGTGGATTGGCCATGGCAACCATCGTAATCTGCGTGATTTTTGCCGCCGCCACCGGCGTTGTTGGGGCCTCGGAAGTGACCATCGGTCTCTTGGCCCTACCGGCCATGCTCAAGCGGGATTTCTATAAACCCCTTGCCTGCGGGACAATCTGTGCGGGAGGTACCCTGGGCATCCTTATCCCGCCAAGCATCATGATCGTCATATACGGCCCCACTGCTGGACTTTCGGTCGGAAAGCTCTTCTTAGCCGCCTTTATTCCCGGTATTCTTCTGGGACTGCTTTATATAACCTATATCGGCATCAGATGCTATTTCAGGCCCCATGAGGGACCTCCCATGCCCCTTGAAGAGAGAACGGCCTCATTGAGAAGGAAGATCTTCTTGCTCCTGACCTCTATCGTTCCCCCTCTCTTTCTTATTTTCGCGGTCCTGGGCACCATCTTCTTCGGTGTTGCGGCGGTGACGGAAGCGGCCTCAATGGGGGCTATTGCCAGCGTTATCCTCGCCCTCATCTACCGACAGGTGGACTTTCAGGTTCTCAAGGGGGCATGCTGGAGGACACTACAGATCACCAGTATGATCATGATGATCGCGGTTGGAGCCGCGTTTTTCAGCGCAACCTTTGTGGCCCTGGGTGGAGGAGATGTCGTGAACGACTTTCTCCTCGGCCTCCCCTTCGGGAAATGGGGTATTCTGTTGACCATGATGGCCATCCTTACTGTCCTGGGCATGTTTATCGACTGGCTGGGAATCGTTTTCATCGTCGTTCCCTTGTTTACGCCTATCGCCAATGCACTCGGCTTTGACCCGATCTGGTTTGCCATGCTGGTTATGATAAATTTACAAATCTCCTTTTTGACCCCACCCTTTGCCTACTCAATCTTCTATCTGAAGGGGATTACCCCACCTGAAGTAACGACCGGCCATATCTACCGAGGCGTTTTCCCCTTTGTCGTCCTTCAGATCATTGGACTTGGACTATGCATGATCTTTCCGAAACTGATCACCTTTCTGCCGACTTTGATGATCAAATAGGGAGAGTGCTTGCAAATACTGTAGCCTCCGCATGGGCTTCATCTGATCTTGGAAACCACATCCTCCATCAATCCATTAAATGCAGAACTAATAATCGCTATATCCGTGCCAAATAGCTGAAACCTTACCCCCATGTCCTTGAGTTTCTTCGATTGCTCCACCGTAGGAGGAATGACAGCAGACAGGACAGGTAACCCCTTTGCCTTGGCACCCTCTACGATGGCTTCAAAGGCCTTGACGAGCTTAGGGTGGCTAAAATCATAGAGGAGGTTAAGCCCTAGGGAAAGGGCATAATCCGTTGGCCCAAAGCAAAGGGCACCAAGACCATCAACGGAAAGAATTTCCTCCAGGTTTGACAAAAATTCCTTATCCTCCAGGAGCGGAATAACCATGGCCTCCTCATTGCTCTTTTTTACAAACTCCTCCCAATCAAAATCCCCTGACCGGTATCTGGCGGACCGCACAGTTGGATCCGCACCACGGATGCCCTCGAGAGGAAATCGGGCATATTTGACCGCCTTCTCGGCATCTTCTTTGGTAGCGACATGGGGAATGATAACACCCTGCGCGCCGGCTTCGAGGGCATTGCGAATGTAGTGTTCCCTGTTTTCCTTGACCCTGACAATGGGCACTATGTGCCCAGTATTTCAACAAGTATTGGGCTTCTGCTCATGACCGCGCATCCACAGGCCATCTTCCCTTCTGAAAGGGCCCTTTTCAATGTATTCTCTTTTGCCATCAGGTCTCCTCCCTAGAGCCGCTTAAACACGTCATTGAAACAGGAACAACCCACGATGTGGCCCAGTGCTTCATCTTCAGGCACATCCTTCATCTTCCCCTTGACCACAACTAGCCAGCTCACCCTCGTAGTCAACCCGTTCAGCGCTCCTGGGAAAGACGATTGCATCCTCATGTCCAATGAGTGATGATGGGGGCTTTAAGAAGAAATGTGGCCTCTCCGGAACCTTTGCCCCGACTTCCTCTATATGTCCTCGAAAGTTCAGCCCGATACAGACGATCTTAGTGGGGAGTGCAGGCGGCAGCAACTTCACCTCAGACAACGCATGACGAACTCCAGTCTCCTTGTAGGTATCAAGAGGGGAGCCATCAAGAACCATGATCTCCCCTTCTTTAACCATCCCAAATGAGTCACTACCCTCTTACTCAAAACGTGCAAATTTCATCTCTACCCCCTCAATACCATCCACTTGATGGGGGCTTAAGGGCTGTGGGCCATCAATCGGTCAGCCATGCCAATCGGTCAGCCATGCGGGAAGATTCTCCAATTTGGTCCCGGCATATTTGCAGGTATAGGCACATTTTTCGCATGTGCCTTTAAATCCCTTCAATGGCGGCTCCCCCTTGATTGACTCGACAGATGATGTAGGCCCTCTGTTGCGCGATCTTGATCTCCTCCATCAGCACCACAACCTTTGCGATCAGCCTCCCCGACTCCGCGGGTATCAGGGTGAATGCCGCTTTCATGTGGATACCTCCTGGTTCATTTTAGATATGATGAGCACACACTGTGCTCATCTTCTTCATACCCATTAGCGTACGTAGTTCTTCAGGACACCAATCCCATCAAGTTCAGCTTCCACTACATCACCAGGCTTAACGAAGCCATGGGGCATGAAATCCTCTGTACCCATACCCCCCGAGGAGATGAGGTCTCCCGGGTAAAAGGTGATATCCTCAGAGAGATACTCGATCAACCGTCTAACCGAACATCGCATATCCTTGGTATTGCCTTTGGTCTTTGGCTCACCGTTAACCCTTAGCTCCCCACTAACATTCTGGGGCTCCGGGATCTCATCCTTCAGCGCTATATAGGGTCCCACAGGCTGGAAGGTGTCAAAGGTCTTGGCCCTGGTTATGTAGTACGCACCTGGCAGGCCCTCCCTGCCTGTTCCCATGCCCTTGGCTATGATGTCCATCCCGGTTACATCATTCACAATAGTATAGCCGAAAACATAGTCAAGCGCATCTGCCTGTGAAATACGCTTTGCGGTCCTGCCGATGATGACACCCAACTCCAGCTCGGCGCAGACCTCCTCGGCCGATTGTGGCCACTGGATTATGTCCTCCGGGCCGATGGTCGACTCCGGCGTCACCATGAACATACATGTTTTATTCTCTTCCGGGCCATCGACTCCCATCATTTTCTGAAACACCGGGTAATTAACGCCTATGTTGAAGCACCTCCTCAGTTCTGGCATAGGTTTGAGCAGTTTTACCTCCCCCAGTCCATAGGTTATCCTGGCCCCGCTGGGCGCAAATATGGCCTCTCCGCCCTTGGCAACTTTATCCAGGTAGACGCCAGCCTCCTTCAGGTCTGCCTGCCCTTCCTCCTCCCTCTCGATGAGGGCCAACATAGAGGTGGGCATCCTCGTGCTGGCGGCCTCGATAGCGCTCTGGTGCAGCACCCCCTTCTCTTCCACAAGATACTTCTCAAAGCCCGCTGTCAGGTCAGCCAGTTTCTCACCCATTTTCAGCCCGATACGTACCTCTCCATTGTGGGCTCTAAAACTTGCTAATTTCATCTTGATTCCCCCTTCCTTTTTGTTATTGATTATCCATAACTTCCTGGCACGTCACACTTGCCACAAAGTCGCTCAGACATGTGTTTAAACGAGTCTGAGTTACCCAGTAATCCCGCTTTTTTGCATACCCTGTGACAGTATGTCAAGATAATTTTTCGCGTATCCCCGCGCAAACCTTGTCTTGAGTAAAGGGTGGGGGGTTCAGATGGACAAGCTCCTATACAGTCAAAACCCGCATCCAATCATCAATCCCTATGCCCGGGGTCTCGATGCCCTCTTCAGAGTAAAACCTATTTAGCAGGGTATGGGCCTCTTGGATTGGCTGTCCCTCAAGCCCTGCCTCCAGCAAACTGATAGCTTGTTCTGGAAAGCAAAAGAAATCACCGGAGAGCGATACATTACCGAATTTTCCCTCTCTGAGTTCAAAATCTGCGCGTATGAGACCACCTGGCGCCTTATGCATCTTTCGAACAACCTTTATCCCTGCACGAATCTTGATATCACGGCCAGAAACCCGCCTGCCTTTCTGATAGAGCCACGCATCGCTCATCATCCGCACACCCAGTTCCTCTATCTTGGCTTGCAGGGCTTCGTCCTTTTCGCTCGGTTGCATCGGTCCCAAGAGTCTTTCAAACTCCTCGGCCATAAGGGCATTTAGATGTACTTCATCCCGGGCATTTGCATTGTCCTCTCCCAGTTCATGTCGAATGGTGGAAAGATTGTCCACAAGTGCCTTATGTACCTTGTCACGAAATTTTTCATCAGGCACCTTGAGAATTTTGCACATCATTTCATAATTGAAATCCACGATCAGGTTTCCAACAAAGACAATACAGCTCCCTATCTCACCAACCCCAGTTCCAGATATCTTGCGTGTACCAGCGATCACATCATTGATGGGCCTGTATTCAGCAGGGATACCTAATCTCCGGTAGACATTGATAATTGGTTGGAGGAATTTCCGGTAAAAGGCCTCTTTCCCCATAGGGACTACAGGGTTGTCTCTACGGAGAATAAGTTGAAAAAAGAGCTGATCGCCATCCAGGTAAACGGCCCCTCCACCCAGGTCTCGCCTGAAGACCGGAATGTGGTTCGCTTTGCAAAAGCCCAGGTCTACCTCCTGCTCCAGATCTTGATGGAAACCGATACAGACGTAAGGTGCGGCCGGGGAAACTAAAGAAAGGGCCTCCCGTCCCAAGGCTGCCATGGCATGGTAGATGATTTGCGATTCATGCCAGGGGACCTTTCCCAAATTGTAGAGTTTCATACGCCTCACGGAGACAAAGAGTTTAGCCTGATTTTAATGCCCAGCCCCTCATCCGGCTGAGACGGGATCTACCGTTTAAGTGCCCTCTGAACCAATTCGGTAATATCCATGACCTCGATGGGGACCTTGTTCCTCCTCACATAGGTAGCCATGGTCCGTACGCATTGTTGACAGGACGTGATGACCGCCTGAGCCCCGGTTCTCAAAACCTCATCAATCTTTTGTTTGGCGATCTCCGCCGAAAGCGTGGCATCGATCATCTCCAGGTTACCGCCGCCGCCGCAACATTGACAATTTTCCCGATTACGGGGGAGCTCTACAAACTTGACGCCTGGAATGGAACTGATGACTTCTCTTGGTTCATCAAACACGCGGGCCCCTCGACCCAGATCACACGGATCATGATAGGTAACCGTCATTGAAAGCTCCTTAAGGGGAATGCGCTTTTCCTTCATCAATGTGATCAAGAATTGAGTTGCGTGAGTGATCTTAAACTCATGGGGATAGTATTCACGCCACATCTGATAACAGGAGGGACATGCAAACACGACCTCTTTGGCCCCTTTTTCCCGAACCGCCTCAAGATTATGATCCATAAACTCCTGAAACATATCCATCAGGCCAGCGCCCAGAAGGGGGAAACCACAACACCACTCTTCCTCACCCAAGAGGGTAAAATCCACCCCGCTTACCTCCATGACCTCAGCCAGGGACATGGGGATCTTTTGGGCCAACGGAAAATAGGCAGCCGTACACCCTGTAAAGTACACTACCTCGGCCTGATCCTTGAGATACCCGTGATCAGGGGCATCGCGCATGTCCTCCACCCAATCGGCCCGCTCCTTATTGTCCTCTGCAAAGACATTGTGGCTCTCCTCCAGGTTGTCCCGAATCGTGTCCACCTTTTTGGGGTAAACATTGGAATGGACCATGTCTTGGCGAAGGGAGAGCCATAAATCCTTGAGGCGTATGCCCACCGGGCAGACTTCCTGGCAATTACCGCAGAGCGTGCAGAGAAACGCCGTATCACTGAAATGTCTCCACTGCTCCTCGGATGGCCCTTTCCCTCTCAAGAGCTTACGAAACATCCCGGTCCTGCTCCTGAGAATCTGTCTGAGGCCCTTCATGCGGTAGACGGCGGACAGCTTCCCGTCCTTCGAGGCAGACATCGCCGGGCACACATCGGCACAAACCTGACAGTTTGTACATGCCTCCATCTCCAGAAGCTGCCTTACGCTGTAGTCCTGATTGGACATTACAATCTAGCTCCGCTTCCCTCCACTCAGCTGAATCCATCACTCCTTTACGTATTTCTCAATATCTGCCAGGAGCCATTTATCAAGCTCCTCGCGGCTATGCATCAGATTATTGAGTTCTCCCTTATCATCGGGCTTGATCTTGTACATCCAGCCCTTCCCGTAACAATCATCGTTGATCAGTGCCGGATTGGTCTCCAGTTCCTCATTGACTCCAAAAAGCTCCCCACTAACAGGCGCGTACACCTTTCCCAGCCATTTGCCTGATTCCAACTTGGCAAATTTCTTACCCGCTTTGAGGATTTTTCCTTCATCAGGAAGCTGGACATAAACAATCTCCCCGGCCAATATCTGAGCAAAATCATCCATACCCATGACCAGAATATCTCCCTCGTCTCTGACCCAAAAATGATTTTCCTCGTAATACAGTTCATCCGGCATGTTATATCCATGGATTTCCATCTGTTTACCTCCTTTGCTTGACTAAATTATTACTGAGACCGTCAAATCAGTTGAGAAAAAGCCTTGTGGCTCTAATAAGTTCTTGATGCCTTCTATTCCACCTCTTCCATCAATTCATTGATGAACTGAGTGATGTTATAGATCTTGAAGTTTTGCTTGCGCAATTTGGCGTTGGAGAAGTTATGAAGACAGGAATTACACTCTGTTAACATCACCTCTGCACCGACCTCCTCGACCTCTTCCAGCCGTCGCCTGGCCATAGCTATGGAGTTCTTGGGATAGGCCCCCCGTACACCTCCACCGGCCCCACAGCAGAGGGCATCGACACGGCTGTGAGGCATCTCAACAAAGTTTGGCGCGATCTTCCGGATGATCTCACGGGGCTCCTCGTAGATCTCACAGTGTCTTCCTAGATCGCAGGGGTCGTGGTAGGTCACCAGTTTGTCGGTCTTTACGCCGAATTCGAAGTCTTTCAAAAACTGGGTAATGTGGAGGACCCTGATCCGCTTGGCCTTGAGCTCTGCATATTGGGATTTATTGTTGAAGGTCCGTGAACAGTAGGGACAACCTGTAATGACAGTCTGGGCGCCGGTTGCCAAGATAAGATCGATGTTTCTTTGTGCTAGGCCCTTATTAATTGGGTATCCCATATCTTCCAGTACACCGCTACAGCACACCTCATCGATCAAGGTGTAATCCACCTTGAGCCGATCAAGAAGCGCCAGTATAGACAGGGTAGCCTCATCCTCCCTGTACGAACCTACACACCCGATAAAATAGACACATTCTGCCTTCTTGTTTCGTTCCCTTTCAAAGTCCTCAGGCTCCTCCTCTGCATAGATATTGGTGTGCTTTTGCAGCACCTCATTCATCCCTCTAAAGGCAGGGTGGCAGGAACCGATATGGACCATATCTTTTCTCACCTGCCTTATGATCTCTGGGACGTTCACGCCGGAGGGACAATTTTTTTCGCAGCTTGCGCAGATGGTGCACTGGAACAGGGTTTCAATCAACTCATCATTTAGTTCTATGGTCCCGTCCATCACCTCTTTCAGGACCAGCATCTTACCCCTGGCATTATATGAGGGACGAAGTGTAGCCCCGAAAACAGGACAGACCGCCCGGCAGAAACCGCAGCTCGAACAGCGGAGCACCTGATCGCGGAATTTTTTTTCAAAGCCGTATCTAGCTTCCATTTTATATCTCCTCAACAGCTCATAGCTCATAGCAGATTAAATAAAGGCCTTTTTGGTTAAGGCTATCAGCCATGAGCTTTCCTAAACTTCCAGTGCCATCTTGCCAGGGTTAAGAATGTTATTGGGGTCAAACAATTTTTTAATGGCCCGCATCACATTCATGGTCACCTCGTCATGCTCCATACACATGAACCCTGCCTTGGCCAGGCCGATGCCATGCTCGCCAGTCAGGGTGCCGCCCAGCTCGATGACCCTCTTAAAGAGCGCAGCCGAGGCCTCTTCCACCCGTTTCACCTCGTCGGGATTGGTGCCGTCAAAGCTGATGGTCGGATGGAGGTTGCCGTCGCCGGCGTGACCGACGGTTGGGATTTTGAGGTCGTACTTTGTGGCAATGTCGGAAATCGACTTGAGCATCTCAGCCACCTTGGACATGGGAACGGACAGGTCCTCGACGAACAGGTTGTTGTTTATGCGGGACATGACCGCATAGGCCGATTTTCGGGCCGTCCATAGTGCCTCTGCCTCTTCCTCCGAATCGGCCTGCCTGACGGTAGAGGCATTGTTTTTCTTGAAGATGTCGATGATTTTGGCCAACTGGAAGTCAGTCTCCTCGCTGGTGTGTCCGTCCGTCTCGGCAACCAGGATGGCTTCCACCTCGGGCAGATTTAGGTCGGTATTCTGGTTGATGCCGATGAGGGTCTGCTGATCGACTATCTCCAGTGCGCTGGGTAGTATGCCGGAGTACATGATCTGGCTCACGGCCCGCCCGGCGTCCTCCAGGTCGTCAAAGGTGGCCATTGTAGTGCGAGACAGCGGAGGCTTGGGATTGATCTTGAGGGTTATCTCGGTGATTACGCCCAGGGTACCCTCTGAGCCGACAAAGAGCTTGGTGAGATCGTAGCCGGAGACGCTTTTCATGCACCTGGAGCCGGTGTGCAAGACTCGGCCGTCGGCCAAGACCACTTCCAGGGCAAGCACATAGTCCTTGGTCGTGCCGTACTTGGCACCCTTTATGCCGCCGGCGTTGCAGGCCACGTTGCCACCCAGGGTGGAGACCACGCCACTGGCCGGGTCAGGCGGGAAGAAGAAGCCATGGGGCGCCAGGGTTTGCTCGAGTGTAGCGTAGACCACACCGGGCTGTACCACGGCCAGACGGTCCTCGATGCTGATCTTAATGATTTTGTTCATGCGGCAAAGATCAAGAATCAAGCCACCTTTCTGCGGCACGGTCAGACCGGCCAGAGAGGTGCCGGCGCCGCGGGCGGTAACCGGGAGCTTTTCGCGGTTGGCCAGCTTGAGGATTGCCGAAATCTGCTCGGTTGTGGTTGCCCACACGGCCGCGTCGGGCCGGTGTTTGTGTTCCGAGGCGTCCTTGGAGTAGGAGACCATATCGATAAGACTGTCGGTATAGTTTTCCTCGTGCACAATATCGATGAGGGCCGTTTTAGTTTTCTCCTTCATGCTAAACTCCTTTTGAGCTTTGGGTCTTATAGGCGGGCTGGCCACGGTTGTCACTGCCGACTGCAGCCTTCATAGCCTCCCCCTGGGTCCCCCTGCCCATGGGCATGCCTTTCGGGATGGATCCTCTCACAAGAACGTCTTCAATGAAGGCTATGGCGATACTACCATGCTGTGGCAGGCCGACACCTTGACCTCCACCAGGGCGCAGACCTCGTTGCCCGGAACCAAATAGATGGAGAGGTAGCGATTGTCCAGCAGTGCGACAGGGTCGGCCAGCTGGTGGGGATAATCCATGTCGCCTCTATCCGCTCGTAGCCGTCAGCCGCGAGATGAGATTGCCTGACTGGTCAAATTCCAAGTCCAGATCCTCATCCCCGATGTCTAGGTCAGGTTTGCCTTGCAGGTCGGCCAGACAGCCTTGGGAGACCAGCAGGCTTTTGAGTTCCAGGGTGTTCTTGATATGGACGATGCGCAGTTCGTCCACGGTGCAGGGTCTGAGCGTCATCAGGGCTGCTGCAATAGCATCCCGGTCTCTGAGGTAGGTCAGGGGCACATTCCCGCCTTCGGGGCAGCACGCAGTGAGGCAGTTGATGGCTGTGACCTGGAAGTCGATCTTGTCCACCAGGCGCTGGGTGGTGAAGTCGGCCTGGCCGATACCAACGGCGCTGCCCTCACTGGCGTCGGTCAGATCACGGACAAAAATGCGGGTGATTTTGGGCCAGGGGCGCTCCGCGCCGTAGGCACACACATCACGTCCAACGACGTTGGGGTCTATACCCTCGCCGCTGATGTCCTTGCCCATCTCGTCCACGATAAGCAGGTCGATCTCGTCCATTGGTAGCTTAGGCATATACACGCGTGCCTTTTTGAGGAGTTCAGTTTCCATGACCTCGATCTCATCAGGCAGGACCATCTTTACCACCGCAGTCTCGTGCTCCTGGTTCTCGACCAGGCATACACCAAAGAGAACGCGGCAGCGCTTGAGCAGTTCCTTTCCGGCCGAGCTGATGATGGTGTACTGATCCCGAACCATAGACAGGCGGTGGTAGTGCTCGGCCCCAATCTGATTGCCCATACCAATAGCAATCATCTTGATCAGGCCGCTCTCGGTGGGGCCGACGAAATTGGTGTGGGGTTTGACACGGTTGATTAGAACGATGCCGTCAGCCTCATGTGCCAAACGGTCGATGAACAAGGGAATCCCATCCACCTCGCCCTTGGGTATCACGTCCATGGTAGCCCGGACCGGCGCCCCGATGCTCTCCTCAGTGATGCCACGAATGGCCAGTACCTCGATCTGGCCCTCGGCCGTGGCCCCCCCGTGGGAGCCCATTGCAGGGGTGATGAAAGGTTGACAGCCGGCTTTCTTCAGCTTGGTCACCACGGCCCGGACTACCTCAACGAGGTTGGTAATGCCACGGCTGCCCACACCCACGGCCACACTCGATCCCGGAGTCAGATCAAGGCGCTCCTTAAGGCGAGTCCATTCGAGGTCCACCTTGGCCAACACGTCCACCGGGGGTGGCACGTTGAAAAGTTGGTGAATCATTCTCATACGGGGCAGTTTCAAACCAGAAACCAGATCGGAATTCATAGTCCATCCTCCTGCTAATCGACCACGACGGTCAGGTTCTTGTGATCCAAAATTTAATATCCTATATGCCAACCCCCTTGTTGGCTGTCAAGTAAAAAAGTAGCATCGGTTTAGTATGGGTTTGACAGCCGTCGGCGATGGGCTCGGAGTGGCCCTTTTTGATAGCAAAAAGGGGAAAAGAGACCAATTGCGTGGCTCGCAACGTGGTGTAGACTCTCATAACTGAAACCAGCTGTTGGGTTATTTGTCAAGGAGATTGGGCTGATTAGAGAAAATTTTTGACGGGGTTTTTAGAGTATGCTATAAAAAAATGATGGAGGGATGTCCGAGTGGCCGAAGGAGGCGGTCTTGAAAACCGTTGTCCCGAAAGGGATCGTGGGTTCGAATCCTACTCCCTCCGCCAAGAGATTTAACTTTTTGAATTTCACATTTGATGTATGCTGCTTCAGCGGTGTTGCGGAGAGATGGCCGAGATGGCTGAAGGCGCTCGCCTGCTAAGTGAGTGTGGGGCGAAAGCTCTACCGAGGGTTCGAATCCCTCTCTCTCCGCCAATGAGAAAAAGCGGCGCTTTGCGCCAGCACTCGCGAGCAAATTCTAGCTTCAAATCCGCACTTTTTGCCTTTGTCTCCCCCAGCCACCTCCTTTCCCTATACACAGAGCCAATTTCGCTCATCGATCGTTATTCCTCCTTTCTATCATCTTCAATAATTTCTCCCATTCGAGCAAAGATCAGTCTAGTTCCAGTATTTCAACGGTAACAACCGGGATCTCATAGAATTGTTCCTATGTGCTACTTTCATATCCCCCTCCAATAGGCTTTAGCGCAACCGCTGATGTTCTATATCATAATTGGGAGCATTTCACACAGCGTCAGTATCCCCAAGAATAGTTGAGGAACAGTGGTTAGTTTTTCTTTGTGGGGAAGTAGAGACGAGATACTGACTTTCTTGGGATCATGAGAAGACTTTCATTCAGCCTCACACCGATGGAGGCTTCCACATCCCCGAGGATAGTAAAAAATGTTGTTTGCTCTTCAATGGTCCAATCCCTTAAAGACCCCCGGCTCATATAGGAGATTCCATGGAATAATGGAATCAGGCCCTGAAAGTATCATTTCAGCAGGAGTCGTCTGTCCAGATTCTCGGCTGAAGACACAATATCGCCTGCTACCAAGTCATCAACCTCTGTTGTATATAAGAAACGCGGCGCTCCGTCCAATATGTGATCTAAGGTGATTTTGATTTTTTAGGTAAAAGTACCGTAATGGCAGGTTATGAGCCCCATTTTACAGGATATTATTGGATTTTTCCCAAGGGGTAGAGTATCGGCAATGTGGGAGTTGCCAGATTCAATATGGATAGAAAATGCAGGGCTTTTCATCTGAAACTTGCGCTTGACCGCATCTTGAAAAAAGGAGGAGATTGATGGGTATAGGATTGTAGATTATTGAAGGCGAGGAGAATCTAATTCTGGAATCCCATTATGCACATGAGGTGCACTGGGATATGGTTGTGATTCTGAGGGTCAACCCAAAAGAGTAGAGGAACACGTTGATATCAGATAAGGTAAGCCTGTAAGACAGAAGTTTTGGAAATGGGGTAGAAGGTTCCGGAGGTTGATACGACGGGGAGAAACCAGAGCAGGGAGCTGATGAGACAGCCTAGAAACTGGATCTGAAAGTATCATTTCTCTGCGTAAAAAACCCCGTAAACGCCGAGACCATCTTTGAGTATTTTGTACTGATGGGTACCAGCAACAAAATTATTTAGATTTGTTTCTGTTCTGAGGCCGAGGAGTTTCAAAAACCTCCATATAGGTAAACCCAAAACGCTCAGAAGATGTATCCTTCTTGAAGAGGGCATCACATTTTGGGTGATATCCAAAAACTCTATATTTCTGAATCCCATGGATTTCAGGTAATCCCCAAACTCCCTTATCTTGGGTACATTAGGCACTGCCCACCCTACAAACCATTCATTCACTATTCTCTGTTCGTTTTCATTGAATTTTTCCTTTTTCTGAAAACCATCCGCAATTATGAGTCTCCCTCCTTTTCTCAGAATTCTCCAGGTTTCTGCGAGCAATTCCTTTTTGTTCTCTGCATAGCACATGCTCTCTAGTTGCCAAACCACATCAAATGATTCAGGTGGGAATCTTGTATCAATGAAATCCCTGTTGTAGAATTTAACCAAGTGATCGACTCCCCTCTCCCTTGCGAATTTTTTCGCTATATCGAGCTGTTCTTGGTGTATGTTTATCCCAACTACTCTTGCTCCAAGATTCTCTGCAAGCCAAATCGAGCTTCCAGCAATCCCGCAGCCAGCGTCCAATACCCTATCCTCTGATTTTATCATGACCTTTTCAGCTAGAAACTGGTTCATTTTTAAGAGGGCGTCGGAATGCCTTGTGACGTCGGAATCCCAGAATCCATAATGTATGGCAAGATTTTTCTTGTTTGCCCATGCAAGCTGATACACCCTGGTGCAATCATTATAGTATTTGAGTACCCTTTCTTTTGTGTTCATGTTAAAATATTACCTCATATATTTATCTATTTCCAGCAGGAAGGTGTTGAATTTGTAAATGGAAACTATCTGGGCCCCATTTTCCTGTGTTATTTCCTCCTCAAGGCATGTGATTATAACATGTGATTATGATAGGAAGGATTCTCGGTTGTTTTTCAACCCTGTTGAGGAAATTTATCCTTTCCCATCCACTCGCTCTCTGCATTTGGTTTTTGGCGGAGTTTTGCAGTTGCGAAACCTTTCCCGACCTATTCCCCCATTGCTTACAGTCTATGAGGGGGATTTTCTCTCCTTTCTCTGCCAGGATGGCTATTTCATACCTTTGAAGCAGAAATCAAGAGGCCTTATTAATGCTCTCTAGGTTATGAAAAAGATAAAAATTTTAGGTAGTGGTCTTTCGGGCCTGAGTGCTGCAATAAATCTCATAAAACAGGGGCATAAAGTAGATATCTATGAAAAAAATAAAGATGTAGGTATGAGATTTCATGGCGATCTTCAAGGTTTGGAAAACTGGTCTGAGAAGAGAGACATTCTAGAAGAACTAAAAGAAATGAACATTGAGATTAATTTTGATTGTGACCCTTTTTCTCATATGACACTAACCAATTGTACTAAAACCAAGGATGTTTTTACTGAGAGACCATTATTCTATTTGGTAAAAAGAGGTTCTTTTTCTGGAACCATTGATTATGGTTTAAAGGAACAGGCATTGAAATTAGGGGTAAAGATACATTTTGAAACTACACTTTCGCCCGATGAAGTAGATGTTGTAGCTACAGGTCCTATTTTTGATGAAGCCCAAGGAGTTGTTAAAGGGATAATTTTTAAAACTGATGTTAAAGATATGGCAATCGTGGTGTTTAATGATGAGTTGGCGTTCAAGGGATATTCTTATCTTGTTACTACAAAAGGATATGGTTGTATGTGTACTGTAGTATTTAATGAAGTAAGTAGAGTTAATGATTGTTTTCAGAGGACAAAAGAGTTTTTTGTGAAAAAACTCAATACAGACATACAATCATCTAAAGACGTTGGTGGTCTTGGTAGTTTTTCACTAAAAAATGTGTTTAAGGAAGGAACTACGCTATACGTGGGTGAATCTGCAGGATTACAAGACTTCCTTTGGGGTTTCGGAATGAGGTTTGCAACTACATCGGGTTATCTTGCAGCCCAGAGTATTATTAATAAAGAGGATTACGAAAAAATTGCAAAGGAACATTTCAGAAATAGATTAAATGCAAGCGCTGTAAATAGATATTTATGGGAAAGGGCTGCCAAAAAGGATTATTCATTTATAATTAGCAATGCTGAATTTGTAAAAAAGAATCTCTATTCAATGCATAACTATCATTTATTGCAAAGAATATTATATCCCATAGCTTTATCTTATTTAAAGAAAAAATACCCTAAACTGAGAGTATAAAGGGATTTCCTAAAACCAAAATTTCTCCTTCACTGCCGCACAGTCAACAATCGTGCACTCTTCTCACCTAGTTCGTCGCGATGCATACTAGGGCACATATTCTCAGGGCTTACGCCCTAAGGCGGTGCCAGGTGAGCTCCGCCCAAGGGATATCATTTTCTCGTCTGTGGCATTTATCTAATCTTTCGCCATCGTGGTCCATCTCTTGTGTCAACCACTTCAACTCCCAGACTTCTCAGCTCATTTCTTATCCTATCGGCCTCTGCCCAGTCCTTTTTTTGTCGAGCATAGGCCCTTTCTTTTACTAATCCCTCTATCTGTTTAGAAGATTCTGCCTCTGTCAGATCCATCACCATAAGCACTGAGTTAAGCCTGGAGAGAATATCTTCAATCTTATCTCGATCAGACAGGTCTAAGCCCTTAGAGTCAATTATGCGGTTGATTTGATGTATGAATTCAAAAAGTGCGGCAAGGGCAGGTGCAATATTCAGATCATTATCCATCTCCTCTGTAAACTTATGTCTCACATCATATATCAATTGATCAATTTCAGTAATAACGGGCCCTTTCTGGCAGGAGCGGAGTTTATGGACGAATCTATCTAAGCGGGAGACCGTATTTTTGGCGATAGCCAGCTTTGACCATGAAAAATCAAGTGCCTTTCTGTAATGCATGTTCATGAGCCAGTATCGAATCTCCCTTCCCATATACCCCTTGTTGACTACATCTCTGAGGGTGAAAGTTTTCTCTATAGGTATTTCTGGGGGATTTTTTTGTTTTACCAGTTCATTATGAACAAAGTAGCTGGCTAATGGCTTGCCAGTAAGGGCCTCTGATATAGCGATATCGTTTTCATGGTGTGGAAAGATCAGGTCCACGCTTCCGGTATGAATGTCATAGGTTTCACCGAGATATTTCATGGCCATGGCAGCACACTGTATATGCCAGCTGGGTCGAACGTTTCCCCACCTGGTGGAAAAGAAGATCCCTTTTTTGAGTTCATGTAATGTTGATCTCTTAAGCAGGGTGAAGTCCCTTGGATTGTCTTTTTCATACTGATCAAGGTCAACTGTTTTCCCAACCCTGATCTTGTTTAAATCAACCCTTGAAAGTTTACCATAATCACTAAAACGGGAGATGTCGAAATAGACAGAGCGTAGTCTTTCATACGCGAAACCTTTTTCTAAGAGATTTTGGGTAACGTCTATCATCTCTTCCACATGTTGGCTGGCCAAGGGGTAACCGCTCGCCCTTTTGATATTTAGGGCATCCATGTCTTTAAGGAATTCTTGGTAATATTTTCCGGTGAACATCTTCACTTCTTCACCCGAAGCCTCAGCCCCCTGAATGGTTTTATCATCCAGATCTGTGATATTCATTATATGGGTTACAGTAAAACCCTTGAATTCAAGGTAACGTCTCAGTAGGTCAGCGACTACATACCTCCTGCAATCGGTAAGATTGATCAATTTTGATACTGTTGGTCCGCAGGAATAGATAGAGACCATGCCTTCTTTTATGGGGATGAATACATCTTTTTGCCTGCTCAAGGTATTGTAGAATTTGATGTCAGTCTTTTTTCTGTCCATAAATAGATTGGTACTAAGATATCGTTCCCCACCATCAGGAAAAATAACCACAAGGAGGCCCTTTGTTATCTCCTGGGCTATTCTAAGGGCAGCGGCCATGGCTGCTCCTGAACTCATCCCTACAAAGATGCCTTCTTCTTTCGCAAGCCTCCTTGTCATCTGGAAGGCCTCTTCATCTTCAATATGGACAATGCGGGCAAGAAGATTTTTATCAAATATTTCAGGGCGATAAGATTCCTTCATGTTCTTCATTCCCTGGATATTATGCCCCAGATAGGGCTCGACCCCGACTATCTCGATTTTTGGCGTGTATTCCTTCAATCTTTTAGAAAGACCCATTACCGTGCCTGTGGTACCCATGGCAGCTACTACCGTGGTCACTCTTCCACCGGTCTGTTCCCAGATTTCAACGGCAGTTCCATTATAATGAGCCTTCCAGTTGCTTTCATTGTTAAACTGGTCTGCCAGCCAGTATTTGTCTGGTTTTTCTCTGACCAGATTATATGCCTCTTCAATAGCACCATCAGTGCCACGATGGGATGAGGTGTACCTGAGATCTGCGCCTAATGCCTTCAGTATCTTCCTCCTTTCCTCGCTCACTGAATCAGACATGGTGAGCATTAACCGATAGCCTTTAATAGCTGCTACAAGGGCGAGCCCTATTCCTGTATTACCGCTTGTGGCCTCTACAATTATTTTATCCTTAGTCAATTGACCATTTCTCTCTGCCTCCTCTATCATAGAGAGGGCTACTCTGTCTTTAATAGATCCTCCGGGATTGAAAGATTCAAGTTTGGCAAAAATCTTAACTTTATCGTTTTTGTTAAGATGCCTTATTGGAACGATAGGTGTATTACCAATCGTATCTAATATGTTGTTGTATTTCTTGGTCATTGCTTTAAGTATTCAAGAGGGTTATGATTGGTAGGTATCTTTAATACAAAAGGCGAAGTATAGCAATAAAATAAAGGCCTTAACGCCCAAAAGGGCAGACCTTAATACAAATTCCGCAAATAGGACTGTCCACATTGGGAAGCTTTGAAAATTCAACTGTCAGTTTTTCGACGCAACGTGAAAAATAAAGGGCCTCATCTCTGCTTTTGTAATTATCTTTTGTGCCCACACCCTTAATAGCCCCTGCTGGACACGCATCCCTGCATAGGGTGCACTCTCCACACCGATTTTCTATAGGGCCATCCTTGTCAAGTGGGGCATCGGTAAGAACGGTGACGAGTCTTATGCGAGGGCCGTACTGGGGGTTCACCAGAAGTAGGCTTTTTCCCTGCCATCCCAATCCGGCTATCCTTCCAACGGCCTTATGTGTAATGGCACCATACCAATTTTCCCTGTCCAAAACCTGAGATGCAGGAATGGGTAGGCTATTAAACCCATCTCTCTGAAGGATATTGGTAGTGCGGAAGGCAATTTCGTCGAGGATCCTGTTGGCAGACTGGTAAACAGAAAAATAGAGGGGTGTTGGCCGATCAATGATCTGTTCAAATACAGCGCTGGGAAGCCTTAGAGCAATGGAAATTGCCCTATGGAAAGAATCTAGTAGGTTTGGTGGCTCCAAGGCAAGCTGTTTTAAAGGCTCAGTATCCGCTACACCGACAAGGTCTGCACCTAATCTGATGATATCAGCTTTTATCTTTTTGGTGTAGCCATGATCCTCTTTATTCACCCTCATTTTCAAATGCCTCCATTCAGGGCATAAGTGATTGAGTTTTATTTTCCAAGAATGGCTCGGAATCAATATATTCCAGCCTCGCAACCGGCGGCGATAACCCTTCCCAATTCCTCGCAGAGCTTCAAAGCAGTCTCATCAATTTCTCCTGTGGCTATAACTGGCTCATAAACCTTTTTAAGCTGGTAGCCAACGCAGATCCTTTCAATGCTTCTCAAGGCCCCGTGTCCATCACTCCCGGCAGAGATGAATACTACATAGGGCTTTTTGAAGACCTCCTTCCTGCCCCGGGCCTGATAATAGGTTCGATCAAAAAGGTCCTTCATGGCGCCGGCCATGAAGCCGAAATACTCAGGTGAGCCAAGGACCAATCCATCACAAACTAGAAGATCATCAAGGGATGTCTCCATTGCCTCTTTCAGGGTTGCCCTTGCATTCTCTATAGAGTTAACCCCTCTCGCTACGGCTTGGGCCATTTTTTTGGTCCTGCCTGTTTGAGAGTGATAGACTACTAAAATGGTAACCACAAAGACAACCCCTTTTCGACGTTACTATCAGGCAACATCCCTCCCAGTTTGATGGGCTTTTTAGTTAAAGAGCTCTTTAAATACCTCCTGATATCTTTCATAAACCTCGCTACCAAAACAGGCAAAGATAACCTTTTGGATGGATTGGTTGGTTTGAAGAAAAGATTTAGCTTCCCCTAATGCAATATTTACTGCCCTTTCGAGTGGAAATCGGTAGGCACCCGTACTAATGGATGGAAAGGCAACCGTAACTGCACCGATCTCCACGCCTGCCTTAAAGGAATTTCTATAGCAACTGGCGAGTAAGTTATCCTCATCTCTGTTCCCACCGGACCAGATTGGACCGACGGTATGGATAACCCACCTGGCAGGTAATCGATATCCCTTTGTTACGCGAGCCTCGCCAGTTGGACACCCACCAATCGTTTTTGTTTCGGCAAGAAGTTCCGGGCCAGCCGCCCTGTGTATTGCACCATCTACACCTCCACCACCCAGAAGTGAGGTATTTGCAGCATTAACAATGGCATCCACCTCCATCTTTGTAATATCTCCCTCAACAATCTCTATTCTATCCTTTAATTCTTTATCCATACTATCCCCTCCCAATTCTATTAGGATTTCTTTAGATAGAAATAGTTTAAAGCCCTTTTGAAGTCAAGGGCAAGGAGGCAGGACCTTTATTAGATTGTAATGGGAAGAGGATTCATTTAAAGTAACCCTATGTTAACTATTGGTAAATTACATTTGAAGAACTGGCTCATTCTGGCTCCAATGTCAGGAAGAACAAACCTACCGTTTCGCCTGATTGTTAAAAAAATGGGGGCAGGCCTTGTTATTACAGAGATGATTAGCGCTGTAGGTCTCTCCAGGGGACAGGCAAAAACCCACACCTATCTTGACAGTGACCCTGCGGAGAGGCCAGTTGCTGCCCAGTTGTTCGGATCTGAGCCAGACACAATGGCCATATCGGCACAGATAGTAGCTGAAAAAGGCATGGATATTGTTGATATTAACATGGGATGTCCAGTAAAAAAGGTTGTTAAGACAGGATCAGGGGCAGCTCTGATGTGCGATCCAAAGAAGGCAGCAAAAATTGTCTCTGCTGTACGAAAGAGTACTTCTCTTCCATTGACTGTAAAGATCAGGGCCGGCTGGTCCCCAGAAGAGGCGAACGCCCTTGACATGGCCATGATAATTGAAGACAGTGGAGCTGATGGGATTTCCATCCATCCACGTTTTGCCAGTCAAGGATTTTCTGGAAGAGCCGACTGGGCTTTAATTGCGAGGATAAAGACAGCGGTAAGAATCCCAGTTATCGGCAGTGGTGATATAACAGAGCCCTCTTTAGCCTTAAAGATGCGCTCTGAAACAAGCTGTGATGGGGTTATGATTGGCAGGGCAGCATTAACTAATCCATGGATTTTCAAGCAGGTCTTGGATATAGAAGAAAAGGGGAGTTTCAACACCCCAGACCGTGATGACAGGTATCTATTGATTATGGAGCATTATTCACTTCTCATAGAATATCTTGGAGAGAATAGGGCAACAAACGTTATGAGAGGCTTACTCCTTGCGTACACAAAGGGACTTCCAGATAGAAGGCTTTTAAGGGGTTTAATCTCAGAAATAGATGGGAGAAAAGAGCTAATCTCCGTTGTAAACAGATATTTTGGATGCATAAGAGAGGAGATGGCTAGTGAAGGTTAAATTGGCCAAAACTGCTGGGTTTTGCATGGGTGTCAGAAGGGCAATGGAAATCACCCTGTTTGAGGCCAACAAAGGTGATGGAAAACTTTTCACATATGGGTCTTTAATCCATAATCGGCAGGTCTTGGATCTCCTTCGATCTAAAGGTGTAGGTGTGAAGGAGGATATTGATGAGCATGACAAAGGAAGGATAATTATCAGGGCCCATGGTATTACACCGAATGAGAGGAAGATGATAAGATCTTCAAATCTCAAGATAATTGATGCAACGTGCCCACGTGTAGCAAAGGTACAGGCAATAATAAGGAAATACGATAATAGGAATTATATCCCGGTTATCTTTGGAGATGCAAGACACCCAGAGGTTATCGGCCTGATGGGTTATAGCAAGGTTGGTGGGGTAGTTATAACCTCTGTTGAGGATGTGGAAAGGCTTCCTGAAAAGAAAAGGTTAGTAGTAGTATCCCAAACAACGCAGGATGTAGATGCCTACAGAAGAATAGTAGATGCTATCAAAGATCGTTTTCCAGACGCCATAATATTTGACACCATCTGCGATGAAACCTATAAAAGACAGAGGGAAGTCAGATCATTAGCGTCTGTGGTAGACAGCATGGTGATAGTTGGTGGATATGATAGTGGCAATACCAGGCGGTTGTGTCAGATATCAATGTCAACAGGCAAACCCACTTTTCATATTGAGACAGAAAGAGAGCTAAAGAGCCTATGGTTTTCCTCAACAGAAACAGTTGGAGTTACAGCTGGTGCCTCAACACCCAACTGGATGATCAAGAGTGTGACCGAGAGACTGAAAGCAATGGGCAAAAGCAGACAACATCCTCTTGGGAGTCTATTAAGAAAGACACTCCAATTCTTGGTCAAGATAACTATTCCTGAGGCCATAGGGGCCTTCTTTTTAACCTATGCGAGTCTTTTGCTATCAAAAGGAAACGCTGATTTCATCCATCCGTTTCTTGCCCTGTTGTATGTTTACAGCATGCATGTCCTCAATCGTTTTCTTGATAAAGAGGCCAGTACCTACAACGATCCTGGTATAGCCCTTTTCTATACCCAGCACAAGCCTTTTCTCATAACTACCTCTCTTGTAGGAATAGTTACAGGGCTAATTCTCTCCCTCTCTTTGGGGATAGCTCAATTTCTGCTTTTTCTTGCCTTAACTATCCTTGGTTTGGTCTATAGCATTCCAATAATACCATGGAGATTTAAATATCTCGGGCGTTACGCAAAAATAAAGGACCTTCCTGGATCAAAAACTATGGCAGAGGCATTGGCTTGGGGTACCATTAGCTCGGTACTTCCGATTATTGGATGGCCTAAGCCCTTTTGGCCTGGTGTCTTGATGTCCTTCTTGTTTGTCTCCTCCATGTGTTACGTAAGATCTGGTCTCTTTGATATCCTCAATATCCAAGGAGACTTAATAGTAGGCAGGGAGACCCTTCCAATTGCCCTGGGTGAGGAAAGAACATTGAATCTTTTACTATTATTAAACAGCCTTTTTGCAGCCATCCTCTTGCTATCAACAGCTATTGGAATAGTTTCAAATCTGGGCTATTCCCTTATCATCTGTTTTCTTATTTCGTTTTTTTATCTCACAGCATTCCAAAAGGGATGGATGAGGGAAGGATATCGCTTGCAAGCTATTGTTGAAAGCAATCTTTTTTTGGCAGGGTTACTCGCCTTTATCTGGAAATTGCATTAGTCCGGAAAATGCCAAAGGTTAGCGTCATAATTCCAACATTTAACAGGCCGCAAAAGGTGGTAAGAGCAGTGACATCCGTTCTCAACCAGAGCGCCAAAGATTTCGAGATAATCGTGGTTGACGATGGCTCCAGTGATAGTACTAATCGGGCTCTAGCCAAATATATGGCTACGATAAAATACATGAGGCAGCCGGTTACCAGAGGAGTATCAGCGGCCAGGAACATAGGAATAAAGAGCTCTATGGCACCTTGGGTTGCATTCTTAGACTCTGATGATTACTGGCTTCATGACAAGTTATGTAGTCAGATGAAATTTATTGATCAAAATGCTGAGACTGTTGCCTGCCAGACTAAAGAAATATGGATAAGAAAGGGTAAAAGAGTAAACCCAAAAGCAAAGCATAAAAAGCCATCAGGAGATGTATTTAGGCAATCATTGAAGCTCTGTCTGGTTAGCCCGTCAAGTGTTATCGTAAAGAGGTCTCTTTTTGAAGAAGTTGGCCTTTTTGACGAAAGCCTCCCGGCCGCTGAAGACTATGATTTATGGTTGAGGATATCTTGCCGGTATCCCATTTACCTGATTGACAAGGAGCTGGTTGTCAAGGAGGGAGGGCATGAAGATCAACTCTCCCAGAGGTTCACTGGTATGGACCGCTTCAGGATCAGGGCCATAGTCAAAGTGATCGAAAGTGGAATACTTTCTTCGGATCAAATAAGTGCGGCCATGGAGGAATTATCCATCAAATGTAGGATATATGGGAACGGATGCATCAAAAGAGGAAAAATTGAGGAGGGATATTTTTACCTTTCACTTCCCAAAAGGCTCGCTAGTAAAATCATTGAGTAGGGGGTAAGCAGTAGGCAGCTTGTATCGAATTTCTTTCTACTTCTTAACGCATATTGCCTGCTCATCTGGCCTTCTCCATAACTATTTTGTTGTCCACGAAGGAGATCATCTTTATCCGGGCATCAAGAACCTTCTGGTCTCCGAAGAGATTTATCATTTTTATCGTGTCACCTTCTGTATGTAACTCATCTACATTTTCTAAAACAAGTTCCTCTTTTCCATCCTGAATTAGATAAGCTGATGCCTCACACATCTTTTTCTCCTCCTTTTATGATTTCAATGACTTGATCAATAAGGTGGGGGAGAGGTTCACCAGATACGCCTACTATCTCAACCCGCTCCTGGGTCAATGGAATCAATATCTTGAGGGCATTGCTTGATGAGATGGCCTGCGATATTTCCGGTGTTACTTCACCCATCATAGAATTTGCCATGATTATAGCCAATGGGCCGATTATTATATCAACCTGTGGAGCTGTTTTCATAATGGCATTTTCCCCGGTAGCCCCTCGATTAGCACCTGCCTTCATCATCTGAGAAGTGGCCACAGAATTCGTCCCCAGGGCAAGTATTTCCACCTCTTCGCCAAAGGTATCCCGTAATCTTTTTATTATGGCCCTTCCTATTCCGCCGCCCTGGCCGTCCATAACCATTAATAAGCTCAAAGAAGGCCCCCTTTATGAAATCTTATCATAATATGCCATTTTTTTCTCTGAATTACCATGATGTTCTTTAATGTTGAATTATGCAGAGACCTCTCTTCGTTAAAGATTTGGATTGCAACATTTGATAAATCTGTTTATTCTAACAAAAACAAGAAAGTTGGATAATTTTTTGATAACTATATAGCAGGATCTCTAAATTTAGAAAAGTTTTTTCTATCTTTTTGTAGGAATTAATGGACATGTGGACAGCTTTCATAGTGCTCTTGATAGGCGCATATCTCTTAGGTTCAATTCCTTTTGGTCTTTTGATCGGCAAAAAGGTGGAAAGATTGGATATAACCAAGGCAGGCAGCGGAAATATTGGTGCCACAAACGTTGCCCGTGAGGTGGGCCTCAAATGGGGGATCATTACCCTTTTGGCCGATACCCTAAAGGGGTTCATTCCGGTGGCATTTGCCTATTATCTCTTAGGGTCGTCAACAGAAATTAATGAGGCGCTCAAGGGTATGGTTGGTTTTTCGGCCCTGTTAGGCCACCAATTCTCAGTTTACAACCGTTTTAAGGGGGGTAAAGGGGTCGCTACATGTCTCGGGGTTTTTTTGGCTATTTGCCCAATTTCATGTTTATTTTCTGCAATTGTATTTTTTGTCTTGGTCTATCTGTGGAGGTATATATCTCTGGGCTCAATATCGGCAGCCCTTTCTATGCCTATCTGGTTGTATCTCGTGTGTCATTCCACCTCTATGATTCTCCTTTCAGTGATCATGTCTCTCTTAATCACAGTCCAACATAGGGAGAATATTAAGAGATTGATCCAGGGAAATGAAAGAAGGTGGGAAAGAAGGAAGCTACATTAATCGATCAATCAAACGGCCCAGATCCTCATCAGAGTAAAACTCGATTATTATTCGACCTCTTTCCCCTTTACGTCTTATAGCTACTTTGGTGCCCAATGACTCTTGAAGGTCTTTGGCCAAAGACTCTATGTAGTAATCTGTTCCATCTTTTCGGCCTTCTGGTTTTTTCGGGGCTAGGGTCTTTTTAGCTAAGGCCTCTGTTTGGCGAACAGAAAGAGATTTCTTTATGATGAGGTCTCTGATCCCTTTTTGGACTAAGAGAGATTCGATGCTGACCAGAACCCTTGCATGGCCTGTGGTCAATTGACCGTCTATAAGATCCTGTTGAATGCTCGCAGGTAGTTTTAACAATCTTAAAAAATTGGCGATTGTTGAACGGTCTTTTCCTATGCTTTTTGAAAGGGTTTCTTGTTTCAGATTAAACCTTTGCATAAGCTCCTGGTAAGCTCGTGCCTCCTCGATAGGATTAAGATCTTTGCGCTGAATATTCTCAATCAGTGCCAACTCCAAGGCCTCTCCAGGAGATGCATCCCTTACCCATGCTGGTATTTTATCAAGCCCTGCCTTTTGAGCTGCACGCCAGCGTCTCTCTCCTGCTATAAGTTGAAAACCATGTTTTGTCTGGGTAACCAAAATGGGTTGGATAACCCCTTTCTCCTTTATGGAATTTGCTAATTCCGTCAACTCAGAGTCGTTGAAGTTCTGTCTCGGTTGATGGGGATTCGGAAGAATGGACTCAATGGGACAGTAGAAAAGACCCCTCTCATCCTCTGAGATAACCCCTTCTGGAAACAAGGCTGATAGTCCTCTTCCGAGTGATTTACGTTTTGCCACCTTTATTATCTCCTCTCTCTAAGATTATTTCCTTTGCAAGTTCCAAATAACTCTGGGCCCCCTTTGAGCGAATATCATAGAGAATAATTGGCTTCCCGTAGCTTGTTGCCTCACTTAATCTAACGTTACGTGGGATAATTGTTCGAAAAACAGAGCCTCCAAAATGGTGGCGTACCTCATCGGCTACCTGATGTGATAGATTATTGCGCTGATCGAACATTGTTAACAAAATACCGAGCATCATAAGGGATGGGTTAAGCCCTTTTTTGGCCAACCTGACCGTATTAAGTAACTGTGTTAATCCTTCCATGGAGAGATATTCGCATTGGAGTGGTACAAGAAAAAAATCAGCGGCAGCAAGGGCATTCAGTGTAAGAAATCCAAGGGAGGGAGGACAATCGATGAATATATAGTCGTAGTGATCCCTAAATTCAGATAAGATACTGTCCAGAAGATATTCTTTGTTCTTTTTGGAAAACATCTCCACTTCTGCACCAAATAGATCAGGGTTGGCCCCGATAAGCTTAAGCATAGGAATTTCTGTATCAAGAATGACCTTGTTCCCAACATGTTCCCCTACTATTAAGTCGTAAAGGCTTGGTTTAAGGCTTGAGGGATTTATCCCTAAGGAGGTGGTAGCATTTCCCTGAGGGTCACAATCTACTAAGAGACATCTTTTTTCAGCAGCAGCAATAGATGCAGACAGATTAACAGCTGTTGTTGTTTTACCAACCCCGCCTTTCTGATTTACTATGGATATTATTGATTCCATGAATAAGATAATAATCTTGTTACAAGAAGGCGATCCAGTTGCCTGAATAAAGATTGTTTCACGTGAAACATTTCTATGTTAATAGTTTCTTCCAGGCCTCTTTCTCCCTGCCTGTCTGCATCCCAGGCCGCCTCGCCTTGCTTGGCTGGCGCGCGAGCTCGCAGTCGCATGTGGGTAAACTCAACAATCCAGTATTCCATTATTGGAATTGCGGGCGAAGCCGCTAAGTTACCCTTTCAATATGAAGCCCAACCAGGATGGGGATAGTATGTCTGACCCAAAGCTAGGGCTCAAAAGATTCATCTAAGAAACATACACCGAAGGAGAAATATTCTCAATTCAAAAATCCGTCAGACCAAAATCATGCTGATTTAGCGTTTGTCAATTCCTTGCCAGTGAGAGCCAACTGAACTAGATTGCCCATTTCAAGTCCTAACTCTGAATGTATCCAGGGACTGTTGACGTACCAGGAAGCGTCATTTAGGCCTTAAGGAAATCTTAGGCCTGGGGATAGATGTCTTTGATTTAGCTAGTTGCCTATTTTCTACTGGTGCGCCCAGCAGGATTCGAACCTGCGACCTACGGATTCGTAGTCCGTTACTCTATCCGGCTGAGCTATGGGCGCATTTAGAAAAACCAACATCCTCTGTCTAAGAAAGAAAGATACTCTTGCTCAGCTATTTCTCATAGAATTGAAGATCAGCAATCTTGCGAATAATGCCCGAAGTTGAAATACCGGGGACAAGTGGTATTCGCTTGACCTCACCCCCTGTTTCTTTTATCAGTTCAGCACCTATGATTTCCTCATCGATCCAGTCTGCGCCTTTGACTAAGACCTGAGGTTGGAAATATTTGATTATGCGCAAGGGATCTTCCTCGTCAAAAATAACTACCCCATCAACAAAACAGAGAGCAGCAAGCAATTCTGCCCTTGCTCCCTCAGGCATCAAGGGGCGATTCTTTCCCTTAATGTTCCTAACGGATTTGTCACTATTCAAGCCAATTATCAAATAATCTCCGCACTTCTTTGCTTCAGAAAGATAGCGGACATGACCTAGGTGAAGGATATCAAAACAGCCGTTAGTAAAGACTACCTTTTTACCTTCCCCCTTAACCCTTTCTACTGCCTCTTTCATTGCTGTTTGGTTTTTTATTTTTGATAGGTATTCTTCCATTCGAGATACCTTTGCACATATCCATCCGCCATTTGGCCCTGATTGACATTTAGTATCTTGGCGTAGGTCCTTAAAAATCCTTTTAGATAAACAATGGCGGGAAGTTCTTCGAAATGTTCTTCCTCAATATCCTCCAATGTTTTCTTTGGTATATTTGTTTTTCTATATATTTGTTCCAGGCTGATTTCTCTGGCCATTCTAATCATCTTTATGCTCTTGCCGCTGATAGAGGTTAGATTCTCTAAGAGATCGAGATTTCCACCAGAAGGTTGGGCCTCATTCTCAGTCTCTTCTACCTTTTGAATAAGACTGTCTATGCTTACCTCCCTCAGTTTATCTTTGGTGGTATCAGAATCTTCCAAGGATGAAAAGCCGATTTCTTGAGCAGTAAGTTCTCCTTTTTCTACCAGAGAATGATCGTATTCCCTTCTGAGCTGGCTGTTAGTCAGGGTTTTGTATGCATCAACGAAACGGGAAAGTATTTGTTCCCTTTCCTTCTGTGTAAAGAGTGAATAGGTGGCAACAGAATCAATTGAGTATACACTAACGGCCTGGTTATATGCAGATCGAACTTCCTCGAACGAGGCCTTAGGAGAGATTTCAAGTAGTTGGTAGTAATTTTGATCAGTTAGTCTCTTCATCAATCCTCGGATATTGGTTTAAGAGAGCTTTGATCGGCGGAAAAGTCTATCTCTAATTGATACCTTGGTGATATCTTTTGGCTAATTTCCGTAATTTCCTTAAATGCTATAGAATGAGGAAAATAAGCCATCAAGGGTTTACTCTGAAGTAAGCCTTTTCTAACATTATTATCATAGCTGACATTTCCCAAGAAATCAATCTGGATACCAAGATATTTCCTGGCTGCTATTGCCATGTTTTGGCCTATGGCCCTGTCTCTGTTCGTCCTTGCCTGGTTAACAATTAATTTAATATCTAAGGTTGAGAGATAACTTGCTATGCTCTGTCCAAGTTCTGGTTCGATCTTTTCTATGGCTTCCAAGAGATCAAAGACCGAGTGAAATTTGTGCCCTTCCCCCTGTCTGACACCTTTGTCTATTAGGGACTTCACAACCTTTTGGCTGATTACCTTTCTTAGATAGCGAAAAATGAGGCCCCTAATAAAGCGGTATGTATTCTCAATGGATGTGGGTTCCGGTGAGGTCACAAGGATACCGCAATGGGAAATCAAAAAGAAGTCAAGTATGTTAAAGGATGTACCAGGACCCAGATCTATCAAAATGTATTTATGATTCAGCTTCTTGATGCTGCTCAGTATCTTTACCTTTTGCCCATAGGATAGATTGGCTATCCCTATCATATCTTTTCCGCCTGAAATTAGTTTAAGATTATTTATCCCCGTCTTGATTATGACACCATCAATAGCTGATTTTTTCTTAGTAACAAAATCAGATAAGCAAATTTGTGGAGGTTCTAAGCCCAAAAAGGTATGTAGATTAGCCGTTCCCAAATCAGCATCTATCAGAAGGACGTCATTTCCTCTACCAGCCAAACAGATACCTATGCTTACAGCAATTAGACTTTTGCCGGTGCCTCCTTTCCCTCCACCGATGGCTAGTATATGATTCTCTACCATTTAGGGTTCCCTTGTTAACACTGCTCCAACCAGTGCAAACCACAAGGATCTGAACTGCAATCAAAATAACAGTTGATTCTATCGATTGCAACTTTTTTCTGGATGTTCAATACCTTATCTTATTTTCAGCGCCTTATTCTTCAATCGACTAGGGTTCTGGCCAGTGTCAGACAAACAACAACAGTCGCGCCCGATCTTTTCAGGGTCTTGGCAGATTCGTTCAAGGTGTGCCCGGTTGTAAAGACATCATCAATCAATAGTAGGTTCTTGCCGTTTATGAGCTCAGGATATATGACGGAAAAGGCATCCTTAACGTTTTTTCTCCTTTCCTCTTTCCTTAGGCCTGTCTGGGCTCTTGTATACCTTTTTCTGACAAGGGATAGATAGTCTAATTGAGCCCCAAGTTCTGAGGCAAGTACCTTAGCTAACAAAAGACTCTGATTGAAGCCCCTCTCTCTTAATCTTCGCTCATGGAGGGGTACTGGGACAGCTAAGAAGTCTTCAGGATTTGGAACCCATTCTCTGGCAAAAGAGGACAGTAGGCTGCCAAGGGAGGAGGCTAACTGAGTTTGCGAGTTATATTTGAATCTTTGTATGGCTTCCATAAGCGGGCCTGAGTAAAGAAAAGGGGCTCTTACAGAATCATACCAAGGCCTTTTGCGAACACAGTTTTCACAGAGATGGTCTTGCCCTTTTGGGGTGGAGAAAGGAAGGCCGCAGACAGTGCAAATCGGATGGGTTATTGGGGTTAGGCCAGCAAAACACACATTACACAAATGATGTGATGAGGGACGATCTTCATCAGTAGATAGGAATCGACCGCAGATATGGCAGCGTGGAGGATATATGATGTCAATTAGCTGGGAAAGGAATTTCATTGATGTGATTATAAACTATTTTGTCCTTATTTAAATAAAAAAAGGCGACCAAAGAGGTTTTGGTCGCCTAGCGAGATTCTGAAAAGCACTATTGTTCATAAGATTTACATCATTCCACCCATTCCACCGCCATATCCACCTCCTGGGGGCATCGGTGGCGTTGGTGGTTCCTCTCTTGGTTTTTCAGCCACCAATGCCTCGGTAGTGAGCATAAGGGCAGAGACCGAGGCCGCATTCTGAAGGGCGAATCGTGTAACCTTGGTAGGATC
>SMTZ1_10001914_pt1 | contig 30466 bp, 32 predicted proteins | sample DeeMarSWOR136_30_FD_25667 | JGI IMG/M metagenome (IMG submission 25667) | reverse complement strand
TCTCCTTGTTCTTCAAAAAATGTTGAACATCACTGTCGACTTAGACGAGTTGGACAAAGAGATTAAAAAGTCAGATAAGATTTTAGAGAAAATGCGGCAGATAGAGGCGCGAAGAGAGACGTACTCTAAGAAAATGCGTAAAGGCGAGGAAGGCAAGACAACCTACATCAGCTGAAATTCATTTTTTATGTCGTGAAAACAGTTTCGCAAGAAAGAATGCTTTCGAGTCTACTATAATGGGCTGTACATGTGCTGAAAAAACCTCGTCCACTGCATCAACAAACAACATAACCAATTTGAGTACATCGCACAGAAAACTTAACTAGAAAGAAAGTTAGAATTGAGTCCATACTTGGAGTATTGAGGCAGCTATGTTCGAGGTTGCTGTTGAATGTAGCAACTGCAAGACGAAAATGTCACCTTGTAGCGATGATTTCTTAACAGTATGCCCAAGATGTGGTGGCGCACTGTTATTTCAGTATGATTTGCAGCGGATAGCGACAGAAATCTCAAAACAGACTTTGATTGGAAGAGAAGACACATTTTGGAAATTTCTAGAATTTCTTCCTCTATCATCTTCTAATAGCATAGTTTCTTTAGGAGAACCTTATACTCCCATGCTTCAAATTGACGATAGTCCAACGTTCAAGAATGTATATTTAAAGGATGATGGAAGGCTTCCGACTGGAACATTTAAAGCCAGAGGGATGGCTGTAACCGTCTCTAAACTTAAAGAGTTAGGTGCGAAACGTGTGGCAATACCCTCCGCTGGCAATGCAGCCTCTGCGTTGGCCGCTTATGCAACATCCATCAACATCAAAGTCTTCGCGTTTCTACCTAAAGATGTGCCTGATGACATTCTAAAAGAATGCCTATGTCTGGGGGCAGATGTGTATCTTGTTGATGGGCTAATAAGCCACGCAGCAGGCATTGTCAGAAGATTGCAGGGAAATTATGGATGGCTTGATGTTTCCACAAGCAAACAGCCCTTCAGGTTTGAAGGATATAAGGTTACTGCATTTGAAATGGCAGAGCAATTTAACTGGGATATGCCTGACAGCGTGTTCTTCCCAACTGGTGGTGGAGAAGGAGTTATTGGTCTCTGGAAGGGGTTTAAAGAATTAATTCAGCTTGGCTGGATTGAGAAGATTCCGCGTTTAATTATTGTTCAATCTTCGGGGTGTGCTCCTCTGGTTGATGCCTATAATCAAAATCAGTCTGAAATAAAGGAACCATGGAAAAATCCAAAAACTGTGGCAGCTGGTTTGCGAGTTCCAAATCCCTATGCGAGTTATCTTGTGTTGCGAGCAGTAAGAGAGACACAAGGCATGGCGTTGGCTGTAGAAGATGCTGATATAATTTCTTCAATGAAAACATTGTTCAAAAAGGGGATCTATGCATGTCCAGAGGCTGCCTCCACTTTTGCAGCGTTGAACAAACTCCAAGGTCAAGGTGCGTATGACCCTGACGAAAAAACACTGCTATATCTTACTGGCACAGCTATGAAATATTTTGACGTGATTGATATAGAGAGAGACAACATCCCTGTCTTGCAACAAGATGCGCACACATTGTCTAATGCTTAGGATATTCCCAACTATCTCTCATCTTTACGACTTGTCGGTTACCTGAATGTTGCTATCCCCTGCGAGGAAGGGGAAGGGGGGAACAACTGTTTCAAAGCTTTTTCAATCTTGAGCGCTTTTGACACTGTTAGTCCTAGCGTGCAGTTTAAATGAGTTTACTAATACTCTACTCTTCAAAATGGTGAGAGTAGTTGACTGAAACTTTGAGTCCACAGGTACATGTTGCAAGAGGTGCAACGTATACTTTTATTCAAGGAATCCTAACTGCGGCCCTTGGAGTTTTGTATGTTTGGGTTCTTCTTCACACAAAAGAGATTACGGGGCAGATTTTGTTTACACAATCTGATTTTGGCTTCTATACAATGCTGAGCTTCATTCTGACTTTAACCTCAACTATCGGACTCCTTGCACTTCGGTCGGCTTCTGTTAGATATATCGCGCATTACCTTGTAGAAGGAAAAACAGACAAGGCAAGATCAGTAGTAACTCGTGTTCTGCAAGTTTCTGTGGTGACAGCGATTACAATAGCTGTAGCGCTTTTTGCTCTAGCGGGAATGCTTTCCAACATTTTTGCAAGCTCTATTTTGATTTTTCAGCTTCTCGCCATATCTTCTGCTATCCAAATATTCTATTTTCAAACGCAGGGTTTCTTGCAAGGCATACAAAGGATACGCGAACTAGCGTTGATAAACATTTTATACACTGTAGTTCAATACTCGCTTGCTATTATTCTGGTTTATGCGGGATATGGAGTTCTGGGAATAGTCATAAGTTGGGTGCTTGCTGTGGGTTTATTGTGGTTGATAACCCTTTTGCTGACATTCCGTGATATTTCCCCTTCACCACACGCTCATGAGTTTAAACCGCTTTTAGCGTTTTCTTTTCCAATTTATGTTTCTACGCTTATGACCTTCATCGTTAATTGGGTGGACCAGATTTTAGTTCTCCCTTTCAAAGGCACTGACGTCCTTGGAGTGTACAGTATTGCTGTTAGGGCTTCGGTTGTTCCCAACATGGTTTCTGTTGCCATAATTACTGCGCTTTTTCCAAAACTCTCTGAGTTGCACTCAGCTATTGGGGTTAGGGGTTTGAGTGATTCATTCAAGACTTCAACGAGATATGCTGCTTTCATAGGCTTTCCTGTATCTTTGATGGTGGCTGCTTTAGCGTTTCCAATAATAGTTTTATTTGCAACCGTACGTTATGTGGACGCTGTTCTCCCATTGGCAGTCATGTGTATAGCTTCGCTTCCTTCCACCTTAGGCTCAGCCATTATTCCGACGTTTTACACGTTGAAAAAAACCAAAACAGCCTCTTTGATTACAGGGTTTTCAATTGTTCTGCAGGCACTTCTGTCTTTCATTTCTTTAGCATTTCTCAACCTAGGTCTAACTAGTGTAGCCTTTTCGAGACTTTTTGCTGCTTTAGGTGGGTTTGTTCTAGGATCGTATTTACTGCGGTTAAGCCTTAACATAGAGTATGACAAAGAAGCCATATGGAAGTCAGCAGTGGCCTCGATAGTTATGGTTTTATCACTTTTTGGATTAGAGTTCTTGAGGATGCTTCTAGAGCCTTTATCGTTTCAGTTTCTTGTTCTGCGCATACGCCAACTTCCTATTTACGCCTTAGTAGGTGCCGTGGTTTATCTTCTCTGTTTAATTGTGCTAAGAGCAGTGAAAAAAAGGGACATGGAACTGCTGCGTGAGTATCTCCCTGCCACGCTCCGATGGATTGCAAGTCTATTAGATCGTATCATACACATAAGAGGGTAAAAATAATAGGTTCCAATCTTAAATTGTTGTCACATCATGTGCAAATCATCACAATCATTTCTTAAGTGTTGGAAGTTTTTTTCTAAATTGGGTGAGAAGTAGGAATAATGCTGAATTTGGAAGAATTGTCCTATGATGGAGTTGCCGGTAAATCCATCACCTTTCCATCAGTGTCTTTTGGTATCTCTAAACCAAGAAAATCCAATATGGTTGGCACAATATCATACAATTTTAATCCATTCATCCAAGAAGGCTGCAATTCCTCGTTATGAACAATTATAATTCCGTCGGGATGGTGGCTAGGAAAATCTCTCCGTATCACTGATTTGTGCATGATAACATCGCCTCTCAGGGCAAAGGATTCCTTAAAATTCGGAAGTATCACTAAATCAGGAAAGACTCCTAGTTGTTTCCCACTGTAAAGATCTCCCTTTTTCCATATCCCTCCTATGAAGCGTTGTTTCTTTAACATAAGGAATATGTAATCGATCAACTCTTTTTCCTTTACATAGATTCCGAAACCATGTGCAAAAGCCTTCGATGACTTTGCATCAACATGCGTCCTTAGCTTTGCTTTGATGTTCGCCTTCAATAGTTGTTTATAAACTTTTAGTGAAACTAGCTCCACCGCTGTCGGCAATTTTGCAAGATATTTATATAAGCTCTTTGGCAAGTTGAATTGAAACTTTGCTTCATCAACCTGTCGTTGACAAGTAATCCCTTTAATAGTTCGTTGAGAGATTCTCTGGACCAATCCAAGCTCTTCAAGATAAGTATTAACATACACCCCATAATTGAATTCCTTAAAACCATGGTCAGAAACTACACATATTAAGTCAGTAATTTCATTAATTACACCGAAAGTTTCATCAATTTTACTGAATAGTTGCAGAACCCTCCTGTCTTTTTTCATTACCATATCATAGTACCTATGGAACAAATGGTCAGGTTCACTATAAACCACCCAAAATAAGTCCCAGTCAATTTCCATTGCAAGCTTGTTTACTGTGTCAACACGAGAAGAAACCTCAGCGTATTCAGCGTCCCAATCTTTTTCCAAGAACGGCGATGTTTCGACTAATGTAGGACCATGATAATTCCGTGCAATATGCTTAATCTCTGGGGAACACTTTATTTCTGGTGATAACCAAGCAGTGATGACGAATGATCCTTTTATCTTTTTTATCGGATAAGTCAAAAGCTGATTCACAGAGATGCTCTTTAAATTCTGGGTCGCAACCATTTCGTGTATTCTTAAATATTTGACATCGCGCGAACTCACAATGTCTACGTTACTAAAGTCATTAGAGGGCTTTGTAAAGCCAAAGATCCCATGTTTTCCTGGGTTTACACCCGTTGCAATACTTGTCCATGCAGGAGCTGATTCTGGAGGAATCGTTGACCTTAATATTCCTCGTATTGATTTTTTTGTAAGTTCATGGAGATTCGGCATAACATTCCATTGGAAAAGCTTGTTTAGAATCTCCCAAGACATTCCATCTAAGCCTATCATAGCGGCTTTTTTCATAAAGTCTCTCCTAGCAGTTCATTTAACCGTTTCCGACGTTTCCTAAAATCTTCTACTTCGATTGCAGGTCTCCCAACAACCATTGCTCCATCGGGGACATCGTCCATTACCAGACTGCCTATCCCAACAAACGCATTACTGCCTACTGCGACACTGTTTCTTATTGTTGAATGCGGCGCTATGTAAGTGTAGTCTCCTATTTCAGTTGCTCCAGCAACCAATGTCATTCCTGTTATGATACAATGCTTGCCTATTCTTACTTCATGTCCAATGTCACAGTTGGGACCGATTTTGGTGTCTTCCCCCACTATAGTTGGTCTAAGCATTCCTTTTTGCACAGTTGTATTGCTCCCAATATCAACGTCGTCTTCGATAATTAAGCGACTTAGATGTGGTATTCTTTTGAGTTCACCCTTTTGATTTTTGCCGTAGTCTAGCCCTTCTGCTCCTAGAACTGCATTGGCCCTTACAGTCACTCTGTTTCCTATAACTGTGTTGTCATAAATTGTTACATTTGGATGAATGTCCGTGTTTCTTCCTATCTTCACATTTGGGCCAATGTACGCGAGAGGAGAAATGGTGCGTTTTTCCTGTATAAAGAATTCTTGAAGGATTTGGGCAAAGTCGTACTTTGGCGCATCGCTTAAAATTAGTGTGGGTCTGTTTTTCAATTGCTCAAGCTTTTCCCTGAGATGTTCTTGACATATTACTATGCCCGCGTTAGTTTTACTTATTGCTTCCAAATCCTTTTCATCATTCTTAAGAAAACAATATACCAATTCTTCCTTCTTGGCTGCGAACAGATAACCGGGGTTCTTAATCTCCTTCTCTGGGTCACCTAGTATTTCACTCTTAATGAAGGATGCGATTTCTTTGGCTTTCATGCTCTCAGCGCTCACTGAAAAGTGCATTCATTGCGTTATCGTGGAAGAAATTCTGGCAGTTATCTTCGCAAACATGTTGTTTCCATTCGTTTACAATGCTGAATGGCAACAGAGGATAGTCACTGCCAAAAATGAATTTGTGCTTAAGGTGTTTGTTCAGAGCGTTGATGTATGATTGCGGCAAATGTTTAGGTCTTAGGGCGCTCACTTCTAAGTAGACATTTGCATGTCTATGAGCTAAAACTAACGGCAAATCGCCGAAACCATTACCAGCATGGGACATCACTATTCGTAAATCAGGAAAGTCAACAGCAACATTATCGATCCTGAAAGGGTGGTTCAGGTATAATTTGGCACCAGAATAATAATGAAGCGAGGAATGGACAATTACACAGACATCGCAATCACTGCAAAGAGCATACAAAGGGTAAAGCTTTCTGTCATCTATCGCCATTGGAGGACTTTGCAAAAGACCACCAAAATTGAATCCTAGCAAGTTGTTCTTCAACGACTTCTTCAATTCGCGATATGCATTCATTATCCCCTTATCGAGCTTTGCTCCCGCTATTCCAAGGAAAACATCGCTGTATTCGTTGCACATTTTGGAAATGAATTGGTTACCTTCAGCACTACCAGAACACAACACTGCTTTCGTAATGCTTGCTCTATTCATTTCCTCTATTGTTTCCTCAGGAGTCTGGTAAGTTAACCTGGGCTTCATCTTATAAAAATCGACATATTTTTGGAATTGAGGAATTGGTTCTGGAACCCACGCTTTCAAGGCCTTAGGAGTTCTAAGTCTAACTCTAAAATCAATCATCCTTCTTCAACTCAATTAGATCATCGTAGATTTTCATAAGTCTTTTTGAAACTTTATTCGGATCGTGAAAAGACTGAATATATTCGTATTCTTTCTCCCACAATTTATCATCCCTAACGGAAAGAACTGCAGAGGCGATATCTTCAGGTGTCCATATATCTAGTAACGGAAAGGATTTGTATTCTGAAAAATCAGAGGAAACATGTGCAACAACAGGCCTTCCACAAGCTATCGCTTCTAATGCTACCATACCTAGCGTTCCATCTATACCAATCGACCCGATGACCACATCTGCAGTCCAATAGTATGTTGACATTTCAGCATGAGCGATAAACGGTAGCACATGAAGATTTAGACCTAAATTCTTCCCAAGTCTCAAAGTTTTTTGTGTATCGACTCCATATCCAATCAAGTCTATATCTACCTCATTCTTAATACTTTTCAACGCGCGTAGGATTTTATCCGTCCCTCGTATTCTCCAATTGTTACCTGCAGCAATTAGGACTTTGAGTTTTTCCTTCAGTCTCTTCTGCGTTACTGGATAAAACAGATCTGTATCCACTGGATTTGGCATATATTCTGAATTTTCAGAATATATTCTTGCGTTTTCAAGCAAGTTTGGGGTGCTTACTAGAACTTTTTCACAATTTTTTAGATTATTTCTAACAATTCTACCCAACAAAAAGCGATCAATTGTTTCTCTTATATCGGATCCATGGGCATGACCTATAAGTGGATGCTTACCTAACTTTGCTGCAATATAGCAGTCCTGGAGTAAATAGTGAACGTGATAAATGTCCGCATTTGCTTTGAGAATGTTATAAGTTATTCCAAACGTTTTACTCCAATAGCCACGAGTTCGTTTAATATGCTGCTTCTCCATACTGAATGGTAAGTATTTTAATAACGTCTCTCCTACATGTGCGCAATCATTAATCATCGTCACTTTCATCTTCAACTTCCTCTTTAACGATATTGGCATAAGTCACGTTTTTGGCACGACCTACATAAAAGCAGCATTTAATCACCAATGTATTCTTCCTCAACCTCCTTCTTTCTTCTCTTGTTTGAATCTAGGATGATATCCACAAATGGAGAAGGAAAAACTTCGTTTAGCAATTGGGCATTCGGAATCACACAATGCCCCTTTATGACTCCTGGACAAAACACTGGTCGTGGGTACTTTCCCTCCGAGTCCTTCTCATTTGATCTGAAAAATTCGACCACCTTATTCTCGTTAATATTGAACCTTTTGCAGATTCGGTGGATTTCTTGGAACCAAGCAATCATCAGACCATAATAAGTGGTGTTGAGGATTTTCATGAACTCAGTTTCCAATGGGGAGTTGCACACATATGTTTTGAATCCGAGTGAGTGATAGTATTCCTCAGCTATCTTTCCGAATTCTGGCTTTACAGGTCCAATGAATTTTGTGTAGGTGAAATATGCCCATTTGAATCCGTCAGCTTTTCTTCCTCGCACTGGACTGTGACATATTGGTTTCTGAGTTTTCTCGAAGATTTTATTTGTAGTAAAAGGCAAAACGGTGCTTTCTATAATGGTTAGCTTTGGACTAAACCTGTTGATATAATTGGATGCACTATCTATGAAATCTGAACTGTATGGAAAGCAAATGTGTAAAACATCAAAAGGACCCTGAACTTCCTTAGGTTCAATGTCTAGTCCTTCTGCGTGATAAACCTCTCGGACAATTTCTAGGAGCGGGGATCCGATTTCGCCCAAACCTACAACTAAAACATTCTCGACTTTCAAAGATTTTCAGCTCCGTCAAATGGATTTTCATGAAAATGGCATGCTGCTAATCTATATAGCTCTTATGGAATGGAAGGAAACCAATTATGCCAACAGGATATAGAGACATTTTCTACACCATTATTTGAAGGCTTCCTTTTGCCACCAAACGCTCATAAGCCTATGAGCCAACGCCACCAATAACAAATATCTCAACCTTTCAGACTACGTAATCAGATTCATCGTCTCTTATCAGTTTTTCAATAATGTTCACTGGATTTTCCAGTTCTTCCAGAAGTTCTTTGGCGTCTTTTTTGGTACCCAAATGTTTCTCAGCATTGACTAAAGCCTTCTTTGCAGAAGATGTGAAAATGGGGAAGCCTTTTTCAGCCAGATAGTCATTGGTGTGGGATCGTCCAAACAATGGTATAACCAAACTCGGGGTTCCTTGTAGGGCTGCTTCCCTAGCCATGGTTCCTCCGACACCTACCACAAGATCGGCATGGGCAGCCAAACTCACTGTGTCAACAAACCCTTTGGGGGTAATCAATCCTTTTTCTGGTTGCCTTTCATAACGTGAAATGAAAACAACATTTCCGAGCGCAGTGAGCCTTCGAGCTATCTCCAAAGTAACATCCTTTCTTCCCTTAGCGTATGCCGCCTTGGTTTCGGCTTGCCTAACCACAATCAGCGGTTTCTTATACTCCAGTTTGACTGGCCTGTAACCTTTAACCCATGCCACTTCGTCAACTCCTTCAAACTGAACAATGTTCTCAACCCCATATTTTCGGTACAGTTCTTTTGGAAATGCCTTCGAAATAACTAAGTACTTTACCAGCGGTAGTCCAAGTTTATTTGCGGCGGTGGCATGAGGGCTGTCAGCTGTTGAGATTGCTGGCATTCCCAATCCGAAAGCCACTCGACATAAATCAATAGAACCGTGAGACACGCCGTAATCAGGAGGATTGTCTTCAAACATTTCGAGAAGTCGTAATTGACGCTTTACGCTTTCCCTTAGCCTACTTGAGAGGGATGTTGGGTCATATTTTCCAACCACTGAAATTTCTTCTTTAAGGAATTTGGCGAGTGCTGTGGTGTCTGGATGGTCTCGAGTCGTCAGAGTCACTTTGTGACTCAGGCTTCGCAGTCTTTTCGCAACAGCTACTCCATATCTGACATGTTTGCCTGTACAAGCATCATACCAAATTCTCATTTCTTCACCCTGACAAATTTACAACCAACTTGCTTTGCCGCAACCTCATCGCTTTCTCTGTCTCCAACTACCAACACGTTATGAGGTTCTAAGCCACCCATTTTATCAATTGCCTTCCTAATTTGCTGCGCTCTATCTATCTGGTCTTCTCTAGTAATTACAACATTGAAGGATAGGTGAAAGTGATCAAGAATTTTTCTAGCAACTGCTTTGCCCTGTAAAGTGACTAACGCAACTGGCTTGTTTGAACATCTTTTGTAGATTTTCATTCCTTCAATATTGGCGTTCATGTTCGGTAACGCCTTAAACTCAGCGTTTTCCCAAAGTTCATAGAACTTCTGCTTCGCCTCATCATCCAACATCCCAATTGTCTTAGTCAACGGTTTAACCATAGAAATCTTTAGCTCTCTCCTGATTGCTTCATATAAAGCTTCATAGTCTATGGGAAGCTTAACTAGCGTTCCTTCTAAATCAAAAACCACGCCTTCGATCATTTGTACATCGATCCAACCACTTTTCCAGCTCTAACAAGCCTTGCCGGTGCATCAATATGTCTGATCCAGTAAACTTCTTGTGGTAGGATGTTGTATTTCGGGATATTGGGCACGCTCTCTCGATAGGCAAGTTTAACATAAAGGTAAGGCAAGTTTGCATGATAATTCTTCAGCAACTTCTTACTAGCGTATGAGAAGAAAAACGAAGTAGTGAACATTCTTCCTGCGTTAATTTCTGTTGCACACGGGATTCCTTCATCATTTTCCTTTAAGTCAACACAAGCGATGCCGTTAAAAGTATGATCAATTGCTAACACTGCTTCAGTAGCGACTTCATTGACTTTCTCATCGTGTATTGTTCTTTGAACAGAAGGTGTGCCGGTGATTCCGGAAGGGGCAAGATGAGGATAGATGTACTGTAGACGTTCTCTCGCCATAGAAGTGACGAGTTCGCCTTCTTTCCACAAACCGTGAAATCCAATATTCCTTCCCCGTAAATATTCTTGGGCAATGAACTCCCACTCTTTGTTACGAGATTTCCAGTAGCTGATCCACGACAACGCTGTTTTCAAGCTGCTTGCAGGAGTACTTCCTTTTCCCCCGGCTCCCCATTTTGCTCTTATCCAAAGAGGTGTTCCCAGCTCTACAAAGGCCTTTTTGAGGTCAGCCTCGTTCTTCAACTCAACGGTTTTGGCTACAGGAACATCGCTTTTCTCCCACACTTCAGCCGACTTGTACTTATCTTGGCAAACACGTATTGCCATCTTTGAAGGAAGAAAGGTGTTTGCGTTTAGTTTCTCTCTGTTTTCCGAAATGGCTTTAACTTCGATGTCTGGTTGAGGGTGAATAAACCCGATTTTTTCTTTCTCAACTATTTGGTTTATTTTGTCAACGTAAGCAAAAGCCCCTGCCTCAGGTACAACGTATGTCTTGTCTGTCGAAGACAGGTTGGAATAATAGTTGTTTGCTTCGGTGCCCACTAGCAAAATTTTTTCTGGGGCAATCCTCAATGACTGCGTGAAGTTTACACCAGCGGGTCCGCCAACACCTGTTATTAGAATACGTTTCACGACATGAACCACACAAAAACTGCTATGGACGTAGTAAGTATCACAAGCATTGACACAGTTATTACGAGCTTTCTCTCTGTTAGAGGTTTATAATATGTTATCAGTGTTAACAGACTTCGCTTGTTGTTTGAACGCAGCTTGTTTCTTTCTAGAATTAGATGAGCAGTTTTACCAAAAAGAAAGACATTTAGCAGTATTAAAAAGGAGTTGAAGATGAAGGGTAGAATAGAGATTAACAATATTTGTTCACTATTGGCGATGATTGCGAATGCGGCTAGCGTAATACCAGCAGCGAAAGAACCAGTGTTACCTACGAAAATTTTGCCAGTAAAATTTAAGCTTGCAAGAACCAGATATACAAGCAAAGGAATAAAAAGAAGAATGTTTTTCTCAGGAGATGTGAGCATTAGTCCAATCATTACAATAGAAGGACAAACAGTTTCTAAACCATTCAAACCTCCGAGCTGATTTATTGTATTTGTTGTCACAGTGACTATTATTGGTATTATTACAATGTAGAAGTAGATGCCGAAATCTATTTTTCCAAATATATAAGTAGCCATCGCTGTGGCTTCATAACCTATATGTTCTCTTTGTACTGCTAGGGGTAACGACGCAAATAATGGTAAGAAAGCCTTATATCGCCACCTCAAATCCATCCAGTCATCAATCAGTCCCATGAATCCACCGAAAAGAATGCATCCGGCTAAGGGTAAAGCTGCGGGGTAGTTAACTGTAGAATCATTATTTGTAGAGCCTATATAATAGAGTAGGAAAAGGTACACTGCGCTGATTAGAACATAGATGACTCCAAGTCCGTTAGGCACTAAATGCTTATTTGGTTTATGTTTATCAGCCGCTTTAGGAAACAAGCTTCTCGCCTTTTCTAAGAGAGTGGATGATCTAACTCGTACTGTTGGTAATCAATTTCAAATATGGCTACGATGGCATAAAGACCACCGAGGTCTTTTCCTTCCGAGAAGTAGGGGTTCTTGAGATACTTGAACTCTGTAGCATTCGCTGGCGGTGTCCACCAAGCCCCTGAAGCACCTTTATATTGTTTCGCAGCTGCCATCATCTTATAAATAACTGTTTCTTGCCCCACCGAATTCCATTTGAAGTAAGGGCGCGGACTGTCGTCAGATGTTTGAGTTGCAAACCCAAAAGTTGTGTTTGTGCCCCCATTCCACTCAGTGTAATTCCAACTAACTCCTTCTTGGCTGTATAGTTCTGTAGTCTTATTGACAGAGTTAGCAATTCTTGCCATCCATCTCCATTTTCCTTCATCCCCAAAACCTCCATCTACTCCGTCGCTGTAGAAAGTCGCGAAAACAAGGATATGCGTAGGTGGGCCGTTAGGACCATTAAACTGATCTTTAAGAATTTTCATTGCAACAGTTTCGTTTGACATGAATATTCGACCTATTAGTGATATCTGTGTGGTGTTGAAGGTGGCGTTGTCTGCGAGTGATGTTCGATTTCCCCTCACTGTAATCCAATATCCGTAGTCCCACCAGCTGCAGATGGTTGCTGTTTGTGGAAGGTTAAGTTGCATCCAATTGAGTGTCGCGGTCCATTCAGTTATTGCCTCTGTAGGTTTTATCGGGACGCTTGCTGTAAGAATTGTAGGCGGCGAATATGCATGACTGTACATTCTTGGCGAGGGAAGGGCATAGGTTAACGTTAGGAGCAAGAATATCAAGATAAGCACGGATCCGCTGAACTCTTTGCCAACGTAGCCTGTGATGTATTTCTTGCCTGAAGGTATTCTTGGCGGTTTTTTCATCACAGCAATGAAGGGTCTCAACAAATTTACTATTCCAATTGCCATGAGAATGGTGAATACTGGTGCTAATAGTATGGTTAGTCGGACCATGGAAGAAGCAAAGTATAACGCTGTTAGACCGAAAATAAGAATGAAAAGGTTTCGATTAGTCAAGTCTCTAATAGCGAAAAATAACCCTGCTAAGAAGAAGAGTATGCCAACACCGTAGTCATAGTATATAGATCCCCATGCGGTAAGTCTGTGTTCCTGAACTGATTGATATATCTCGGATTCTTGTCGTTGCAACGGGTTTAGAACCCCTATAAATTTACCGGCTATCGAGCCTGTATATCCTAGAGCGGATAAGACTACGAATCCACCAATTATAGCGACAAAGAAAACTGCTGTCAAAATAATCTTCCTTTTTCTAGTTCTTATAGTGTTTAACATTTCGTTGAGGCATAGCAAGGCGAAGATCCCTAACACTGGCAGAATAGCCCATGTGATAAGATAGCTAGGGGAGTTTTTAGGGACGTTGATGGCTAGAAATAAACCCAAACCAAAAGTTATACTGTATGAGACGAGTAAACGGCGTGTGTATCGCCTTATCAAAATTAGGACAAAAACGAATAATGCTGTCATTGCAATAGGGTATAATGCAGCTCCCCAAGAGGCGGTTATATAACCGAGCGTCAACCCAGCAGCTACTGAGTAGACTAACGAAGGCTTTTCAGGGCGTTCTTTATCTATGGCTCTGAGAAACAAGAAAATGAAAAGAAGGATTGCACCTATGCCTACTGTTTCGTCGTCGAAGAATCCAGCGGCTGTTCTTGTAATGTGAGACGAATTCAACGCTAGGAAGAGGGCGGATAAAAGACCTACAGCTTTGCCGCCAACATCGTTTCCCAAGAAGAACACCATCAAACAGGCCAATGCTCCGAAGATGGCTGGGAATACTATGCAAAAATTATAGAGTGATATGGGCACTCCTAAGATAGAGACTATGTTGTAGAGAGTTGCAGCTGTCATAGGCAGACCTGGAAAAGCTTGGCGTCCCACATTTACTACAAGAGGATACCACCGATTAGATTCTTGTGTTGTCCAAGTTAACCAATCGATGTATCCATCTTTTACGATTTTTTCTGTAAATTGGTATTGAAAGTATGGGTCGAATTCTGAAAGTTCAAGCCCCCAACGAATAGGAAACAGTCGTATCGAGAGTGCGATGAAGAAAATGAGAGTTAAAGCTGAGATTGTAAGCAGTGTAGAGCGAGAAACAGGAATTCTTAATTTTGATAGGCTTTGAAGAGCATTCACGATTTTCTGTCGTGTTATTAAGTTTCTAAGGTCCAACGATCACGTCTCCCTTTTGTTCAGACAAGTTGACCAAACTCTTTTATTTCCCTTATGGTTTTTGGAGGAACCTATATCATTGTTTTCTTGTGTGACCGTATTGATTTGGGTCGTAGAAGGGGAATTTGATAATTTCGGCTTTTGCTTTTTTGTCTCTTATCTTAACGTAAACTACTTCTCCTACAACTGCATGTTGTGTTTGGACGTAGGCCATGGCTATGCCCTGCTTTAATAAGGGTGAGAAGGTTCCGCTTGTTATGTAACCTATTTTCTTTTCGTCTTTAAAGACTTCATGTTTAGGACGTGGAATACCTTTTTCGAGCATTTTTAAACCAACGCGCTTTTTTTTCACTCCTTGGGCTTTTTGTTCAAGTAAGGCTTCTTTGCCGATGAAGTCTCCTTTTTCTAGTTTCACTGCGAAGCTTATTCTTGCTTCTAAAGGAGTGGTGTTTTCGTCTATGTCACTGCCATAAAGACACATGCCGGCTTCCAGCCTTAGAGTGTCTCTGGCGCCCAAGCCGCAAGGTTCAACGTTGAATTCTTTTCCTGCTTCAAGAATAGCGTTCCACGCTTTCACTGCTTTTTCTGGGCTTGAAACAGGAGTGTCCCAGATGAATACTTCGAATCCGTCTTCACCTGTGTACCCAGTTCGGGATATGAAGGTCTTTGAGCCTGTGAGTTTTGTCCAGCCGCATTTGAATCGTTCAATTTCACTCAGCTCTTCAGTAGCGATTTTCTGTAGTGCCTCTTGAGCTTTTGGTCCTTGGACAGCGAACATGGCGATGTTATCTGACACATCTTCTACTTTCACGTTAAAGCGGTGTGTTTGTTTTGTTAGCCATTGGTAGTTTTTGGTTCTGTTGGCGGCGTTGTATACCATGAAAAATCTGTTTTCTTCCTGTCGTGAGAGGACAAAATCATCTTTTATCCCACCTTTTTCGTTGCACATCGTTGAGTAGTGGGCGCTTAGGATTTCTAGTTTGGATACGTCATTTGTTGTTACATAGTTAAGGAATGCCTTAGCATCGGCTCCTGTAATGGTTACTCTTCCCATATGTGTTACATCGAAAATGCCAACACCATTTCTAACCGCCATGTGTTCTGGGATTATGCCTTTGTATGAAATTGGCATTTCAAATCCTGCAAAAGCGACTATTTTCCCGTTTTGGGCGTGGAATCTGTATAGATGAGTCTTTTTTTCTTGTTCGTTCAAGTGTCCGCACCTTGGTTTTTTTATTCTGCTGGTTTTACTTCAACATCTATAGGTATATAAGACAGTTTTTTGCTGCATTTTGGGCATTTTCCGTCATATTTCTGTATAATTTCGTCTGGCGGTTTTAATTCCTGCCCCTCATATAAAACAAAACCACATTTCTGACAGAAAACTTTTTGAGGCATTAATATTGCTCCCTCGGGCAACTCCAGAAGAACAGATGGGATAGACTATTTATGTCTTCTCGTGGACTGCGAGAACAGCTTCATAGTAATGTTTATGTCGGCAAGAATTTTTGCTGCGGGTTTTCTGATAGAAGTCGCTGTAATTGTTCTATGGTTAAGCCTGTAATTATATCTCCGAAAATTTCGCATTTAATCCTCTGATTAATATCTGCTGGGCTTCGAACCACAATTTCTACTTGACTACCTGACGGCAAATTCAAGTAAACGTGAAGAGATTGTTCCTTTTTTCCTTTCTTGGTCACCGCTTGAACTTCAGTTCTCGTCACAGTGTAATTGTCTTTCTTGAGCATTGAAACAATTTGTTGCGGATTTTTTCCATAAGTCACAATGTCAATGTCGCTGTTATGATGAGCGGTTCCTCGCCACACACTCCCAACCAGAACTGGATTGAAGCTTTTAATGGCTGTCATTATTTGGAGAGCCTCATGTCTCATTTGCACAAGTTTCTGTTGCTTCGCCTGTCCTTCTCTATCATCGGCAATTCGGTCTAGTTCTATTGCTATTTCAATGTTGCTTGGAAGAATATTTACACTCAAAGTTTTTGCAGCGTGCAGCTTTGCTTGCTTATACTCTTTTTCTTGTCCTGTGTAAAGCAATTCCGCAGCTTCTTGGGCAACCCGTTTTCGCTGGTTTGTTCGGTGTTTGTGGTTCACTAGTTTTCCCATGTCGTAGACGAAATTGCTATGTTGCTGCAACAGCAATCTTAGCGGGTTGCGCAATGAGTTTGGATTTTCTTATACCCACATGGCGCAGTGGTGCAACTTTTTTTGCCTCGTTGTATATATCTGACGCTATCTTGCCCAGCACCATCTCTTGGGCAAACTGGTCGAACGTAAGCACAGATGCTTTCTCGTTCACAATTCTTTGCATGATGCTTCTCACAATCACTTCTTGAGAGGTTTTTATACGGTTCAAAGTAAGAGCGCATACTGCAACTCTAAGTCTATAGTCATCCTTTGTTGTAACATTAAGAATTGTGTCAACACGGGTGGTTCTTCGACGAACTAAGCTGCGCAAATAGTCTCGGCTGTATTCATGCCCTTTAAACACCGTCTTGGCTGCTTTGCCATCCACTTCGGTTACTTGAAAATACATTTTGAGATATTGATGTGCAAAATCGTTAGTAATGTCATAAAGCGTGGCATCTAAAACTCTGTCAACAATTTTCTTCGAACTATCTGCAGGTACAGCGCCTAACTCAACACTACCGAAATAGCTCGGCGTCATGACTGTATACCAATCTTTGTCGCGCCACTTGTCACGAACCCGCTTTCTACGTTTAGACACATCTAACCCTCGTTGCGTCTGGAAAATCAACATCCCTGTATTAAAACATTTAGTGTGCTTCCAGCTTTTTTAAACCATTCATATACTTTGTCAACACCTTTGGAATGAGAACTGACCCATCTCTTTGTTGATACTGTTCAAGTATGGCTAGCATTGTTCTGCTGGTCGCTATGGCGGTGTTGTTAATTGTGTGAACGAAGTCTTTAGGTGCTTGTCCTTCCTTCTCTCGGTAGCGGATGTTTAAGCGTCTTGCTTGATAATCTGTGCAGTTCGAATTTGAGCCAGCCTCCCTATAAATTCCATCTGCCATCCAAACATTAATATCATATCTTTTCGCTGGCACAGTTCCAATATCCCCAGTGCAAACATTCACCACCTTGTAATGTAGCCCCAAAGCCTGATACAGCTCTTCCGCGTTTTGCTGCAACTCTTCGTGAAAAATCCACGAATCCTCAGGAAGACAGAAAACGAATTGCTCTGCCTTGTTGAACTGGTGCATCCTGAACAATCCCTTAGTATACTTGCCATGAGCACCCACCTCTTTTCTGAAACAAGGACTTACCCCAACTAACCTAATTGGTAAATCGTTTTCAAGCAAGACTTCATCCATAAACATAGCTGCTAAAGGATGCTCAGCCGTAGCAATCATGTAAAGGTCTTCATTTTCCACTTTGTACATGACATTCTCAAAATCCGCCAAATCTGTTACACCTTCGTAAGGTTCTCGCCGCATCATAAAAGGCGGCTCGACAAGCAGATGTCCTTTCTTAACCATGAAGTCAACTGCGAACCGCTGCAAAGCCAAGTCCAACAACACTGAGCCATCTTTAAGATAGAAGAATCCATGACCTGCTACCTTAGCACCTCTTTCATCATCAATCAAACCTAAATCTTTGGCGATCTCCAGATGATTTTTTGGTTTGAAATCGAACTCCGGAGGTTTGCCCCACACTTTAACTTCAAGATTATCCTCTTCGCCTTTTCCTACCGGCACTGATTCGTGTAAGAGATTAGGCAGTCTCATCAAAATGTCGTCAGCTTTCTGTTTGTGTTTCTCAACTTGTTGCTCTAAACTCTTTATCTTAGCATCTAATCCACGGCCTTTTTCAATTTGTCTTTTTATTTCTTTACCCGCCTTTTTCAAGGCAGCTATTTCATTTGTAATTTTCCGTCTTTCGTGTCGAAGCTCATTAGCCTTGGTCAAAAGGCGACGCCATTCATGGTCATGCTTAATTAATTCATCTAACATCTGAAGATTCGCAGAATCGCCTCGCCTTTTCAAGTTTTTCCTCACAGTTTCTGGATGTTCACGAATCAATTTGATGTCCAACAAAGTTGCTCCACATCCTGTATGGAATCCGACTATTTTGCTTAGTGTAGCTTTTTGCAATTAAATAATTGCCGTTGGGTTTAAAGGAATCGCTCATACTAATTGTTTGATTAAATGATAACGCATTTAAGGCCTCAGATTAAAGTGAAATTGTGATCTAACCTTGGTAAAAATCTCTAAGAACATAATACCATTTCTATTACTGATCAGTATCGCTGCTTCTCTCATAGCTGTGGGCGAATTCAGCGGTGAATTCGGACAAATAAGACAACTAGCATCTAAACCTCAAAGCCTTCTGAACGTAACCAGAGGCGAATTCATTTCCTTGAACAACAGTATCCTTTTGGGTTTCGATGTTAACGGTGAAGGAAAGAGTTTTTTCAGAGTGAAATTAGCTACCAATCAGACTTTTAGCTGGTACGAACCAATCGAAAAGGGAAAAAGAATTTTCAGAAGCGAAAATTTCACATTGGATACAACACCATTCTCCTTCGTGATTGATGTAAATGTTGCGTTCTACGACAAACAAACCTTGCGAATTATCGACAATACTAAGCCAAAATAGTGGGCAGTTAAACACAGAAGTTAGGGTGCTTTGACAGCATCAAAAGTTTTTTCAGCCACAGAAATGCAAGCCAACAAGTCGTCTAAAGTCGCTATAAATGTCTCTAGAGACTTCTCGCAGTGCACTACAGCCAGTAGATAGCAATTTTCCCTAACAGTCTCGACAACTAAACCTAGTGGTACTCCAACATTGTCTGGCGAAACAGCTTTAACAACAGCCTCAGCCTCTCGCTCAGTCTCGTAAACAAAGGAAAGCTCAGCTTTCAGCTTCAATCTGCTCCATCCGTTTCTTAACCAATTCGTCTACCAACTTAACGAAGTCGTCTACATCGTCTAAAGGAACTTGAGCTCCAGCGGCAATGTTATGCCCACCGCCTTTGCCCTCAAACTTTTCTGCCGCCACACGCATAATCTCCCCCAAGTCTAATCCCTTGCTGGTCAGCATATCTAAAGTTCTAGCCGAAACCTTCACTGCATCTTCTTCGGCAACAGCATAGGCAATGATAGGTTTCTCGGGTTTCTGGAGACTTGTTGAAAGAATAGAGGCGAGAGTGCCAATTACCTTCTCGTTTATGAAATCTCCGCCGCGAATTACGTAGATACTTTCCAACTCGTCAACACGACCCGGTTCTTCCATTAGCCAACTCAAATACTTAGTAATGGTTTGCCTATACTCTTCTAAAACTACTTCTGCTTGTTCTAAAGCGGAACTTCTGTCACCCATGCATATCGCGACGCCTAAGCCTGCTTTTTCCATACGACCCGTACCATTTAGCAGAACCGAAAACTCTCGTGCATCCCTTAAAGGTGTCCACGGTTCTTCACGTACAAGAGTGTACACTGCGCCCACTAAGTTCAGTACGTTGCTTGGATAGCCTTTGGAAATTAGATGGTCTGAAAGGGCTGAGCATAGCTGTCGTTTTTCTTCTTCGGAAAGGTCTCTTAACGCTCGCCATTTGTCTCCATGTTTCGGTTTTATTCCCAAGCTGACGAGAAACGCGAGGCTTTTGTCTTCTTCGCCACTGATGCCTGGAAGAAAGGGACTTGTGGTGTAGGCTAAGGCTTTGTGTATTGGACGTGTTTCTCTTCCAAAAAACATGAGGTCTTTCTCAACCTTCAAACATCCAGTAGTCACAGCGTCGGTTACAACTTTCTCGTTTAGTCCTCCCAAAGCTCTCTGTTCATACTTGTCCTGCAAATCGCCTAACGCACCTACCACTGCTATGGTAGCCAAATCCTTATTTGCGCTGTCTAGTGCCTTAGCCACAAAGTAGGCTACACCTGCACCGCTGACGTCTTTGGAACCATCGATTCCATGAATATGAGGGTTCACTTGGAATATGTTTGCAGATACATTGCCAATTGGTTGATGATGATCTAAGATGATTATTTGATGGTTTGACAGATTTTCACTCAACACGTTTAGGTAGCCGCTGCCTAAATCGGTCAAGATGGTAAGCGCGGGGTTATCAGATGTTATTTCGCCTACAATTTTTTCGTCAACCCATTGCTGAATTCTTACCCGAAAATTGGCGTCAAGTCGCCACAAGGCTTTCCCAATAACACCTGCTGCTGCTAGACCATCAGCATCCAGATGAGAAACCACATGTATGAAGCCGCTTTCCTCAACGCGTTCAGAAATGAGTTTGGCAGCTTTCGAGGCGTCACTTGTAAAGGCGTTTATGGCGTTTTCTTCTATCGCCATGTTCACCCCAAAATTAAATGATAGAAGCAGCCTTCGGCTCATATTTCCAGTCGGAAGGTAAAATGCCTTTTCGTTTATAGTATCTGGATAATTTGTGAATTTTGGCCTCTATGACCTGCAGCGATCTTTTATTAACTAAATCCATTTTGTTTTTATCAAGATGAGTGGAAAGCTTGGTAGCTTTCTTCAAAAGCATTTCAAGGTCTTCTGGAATAGGCGACGCCATATCTGCCTCTACCAAAATGCGAATGATGCTTTTTCCTGTAATAGACTTTGTTAGTGGAATGCCGTACTGGTCTCTTAGTATGGTACCTATATTGAATGGGATGTTCCTTTTTCCTGCTTCGGCAATGGCTCTTCCTCCGAAGGCTCTTTTAACGACACATTGCGAATATTTAAAACTTCTGAGGTCTAAAGATTTGCCCTATACCATTCAGCAAATTTAAGAAAGGCTGAAGCACGATGTGAATATTGGTTTTTTTCCTCTACAGTCATTTCAGCAAAAGTTTTAGAGGAGTCGAAAGGCTTAAAAATCGGATCAAAGCCAAATCCGTGGCTTCCGCGCGTTGCTTTAACGATTTCTCCCTCAACTTCTCCTAAAAAGCACATCGGCGAACCCATCGCAGGACCTAGAAAAGCAACGACCGACTTGAAATATGCGTATCTCTCAGCTACATTTTCCATCAGTTTTAAAATACCATCATTACCGATTGTTCTGTAAACGTATGAAGAATAGGGTCCTGGGAAGTCTTTTAACGCTTTGATGGATAAACCCGCGTCTTCCACTATAATAGGTAGATTACACTTTTGAACAGCGTCTACAGCGCTTGCTTTTGCCACATTCTCTATGTTATCATCTTGAATTTCAACAGCATCAATTTTTTTCAACATTGCGGTTGCTATTTTATATCTACTTAAGACGTGACTGGCTTCGTTAAACTTGTGAATGTTACTTGTCACAAGGAACGCTACTATACCTTTCGGAAAATCAGTCATAAAAGTCACGGAGCCTTAGCACCTTTCACGCTTACCTCAAAGTATTTTTCCCAATTAATCTGCATAATCTCCAATGAGTTTCCGTCGGGGTCGAGAAAACTTGCTTCTCTGCCACCCCAAGGCTCATCGTGTGGGGCTTTGACGAATTTTACACCTTTGCTTTTGAGTGCTTCATACGTTGCGTCAATGTCTTCTACAAAGAATTCAATTGACGGCGCATTGTCTATGCACCTCTTTTGTATTCTGCCAGGCTTAAGTCCAATTTCCACTCCTCCACATTGAAAGCCTACATATGATGAATATTCATACTTTTTGTTGAGTCCCAATGTCTTTTCGTAAAAATCAGCAGCCTTTCTAAGATCAGACACACAAAGTGTTATACCCCAAACATTTTTAATCATTCTTCTGCTTTCCTCCGTTCAGAGATGTATCGCCCTCGCTTTTCAATTTCCTTTATCTTACCTAATACTTCTTTCGCTCCCCTTTCTCCAACCACGCAAGCATAGCCTTCTAAAACAGCTTTGAAACATTCTTTAGCGTAGCGGAAGTGGGTGCTTTGAAATGCTCGTTTCATAAGGTGGAGATCAACGCCCCTTAGTTCAAGCTCAACAGCTTTTTCTCCAAGCCCAAAATCAACAAGAACAACCTTACCACTTGGAGTCAAGATCATGTTAGAGGTTGTAAGGTCGCCATGAATAATTTCATTAAAATGGAGATGCCCGATAAGTTCGCCAATATGCTTGCTTAGACTTTGCCTCTCTTCAAAAGAGAGGCCACCCAAAATTTGCTTCACCTGTTTACCTTCAACAAATTCCATAATTATGTTTGAATCAGCTAAGTCTACCATGAAAATTGTAGGCGTCGGAACTCCCGCTTCCTTTGCGTAATGAAGAAGCTGGGATTCGTGAATGGTTCGGTAGGTGCGGATTTTTTTATCTATCTCTTGAAGTCTATATTTTTTGGGGAGCCGCCGCTTCATGATCACTTTTCGACCTTGCCAGTCTTTGAGAAAAAGGCTTGCTTCCGCCCCTTTTTTAATAAGCATTATTCTTCGACCCATGGTGCGTTTACTTCTTCAAGTCTCCACTTTAATCGGACAAAACTCTTTTCCACAGGTGTAATCATGCCTTGTTTGTAGGCAAGAATACCTGTCCAAGCAATCATGGCTCCATTGTCTAAAGCATATTGTTTTGGAACTGAACAAAAACGGCTTTTATGTTCCTCAGCAACTGTTTTTAGCATGGTTTGCAGCCGTTTGTTTGCTCCCACACCACCGGTCAGAAGAATTTCATGTTTCTCAGTGTGTGCCAAAGCACGCTCGGTGACTTCGGTAAGCATAGAGAAAGCCACTTCCTGCAAGCTATAACACAGGTCTTCAAGCCTATACTTTCCACGTTTAATAAGCCTGATTGCAGCTGTAAGAAGTCCGCTGAAAGACATATCCATTCCTTTAACACTGTAAGGTAAGTCAACGAGTTCTTTTCCTTCTTTTGCAAGGTTCTCAACCATAGCGCCGAAGGGCATTCCTTCACTTTGGCGAAGCCCAGCCTCTCTAGCAAAAACATCCAAGCAATTACCCACAGCTACGTCCAAAGTCTCACCAAAAACACGATAACGCCCAACGTCAAAGGCTGAAACTATCGTATTCCCTCCAGAAACGTACAAGGTAACAGGGTCTTGAGCACCGGTTGCAAGTTTGCCAATTTCAAAATGGGCTACGCAGTGATTAACGCCTACTAAAGGAACATTAAGATACGATGCTAATGCTCGAGCAGCAGTAGCGCCTGTGCGAAGACATGGTCCCAGACCAGGACCTTGTGAAAAAGCAACCGCAGTGACATCTTTAGGCCTAACATCAGCTTTTTGAAATGCCTTTGAAATAACTTCGCCAGCAACTTTTGCATGATGCCTTGCGGCTTCTCGCGGGTGGATGCCGCCGGTTTCAGACATGAAAGCGTCAATTACGTTTGCTAGAACTTTTCCTTTGAAGTCTAGTATTCCTACGCTGAAGTCGTCTGCTGTCGCTTCTATACCTAGGCAGAATTTTTGTGCTGAATTATGTTTCTGCAACCGGTTTTACATCCATACAACCACTGTGTAATTGTCTTGTTTAAACGCTTCTCAGCACACTTGAAGTATCCCTTTTTGGCTTGTGTACATACATCTTTTTATTCTTAGATAGCGCTATTTTATATTGAAGGCTTAAGGAAATCGAAAGAAATGCCTAAACGCGTTGAATTTGAGCACAAAGCTCTAAAATACATCGCCAACAATGGCGACGAAGGTGTGCTCCAATCTGACTTGTGGCGTAAACTAGACGCAAGCAGTAGAGAGGGTTCTCGGATAGCTATTAAACTCGAAAGCAAGGGGCTCATACGTCGTGAACGCGAACTTTGCGAGGGGCGATGGACCTACCGACTGTATCCAAAAAGAAAGCCAGCGTCAATAAATTCCATATTAGATTGTCCATGCCTCAGTTGTTCTGAGAACATTCAATGCGGCGCCTATGGTGCGATCTCACCAAACGATTGCGAGAATCTCACTGAGTGGCTTATTAGTTTGACTCGAATAGACGTTGCTGTGCAAGGTGACAGCTGAGGTTGCCTAAAGCATGGGCAAGGGAACGAAAGCGAGATTATTATTATAGAAAGGCTAAAGAAGAAAAATTCCGTTCTCGAGCAACTTACAAGCTTTTGCAAGTAATAAAAAAATACCATCTTCTGAAAAAAGGCGATGTTGTGATCGACCTGGGCGCTGCACCTGGTGGTTGGCTGCAAGCATGTCGAAAAATCGTGGGCGAGGAAGGCTTTGTTTTGGGAGTTGATTTGAAAAGCATTAGCCCGTTGAAAGAAGCCAATGTCTACACCATCGTGGGCGATATAACTGATCCTGAAATGCAGAAGCAGATTGAAAAGGTTTTACCGTCTTTAGCTGACGCAGTCATTTCTGATGTTTCGCCAAACGTTTCCGGAGTCTGGGAGGTAGACCACGCCAGACAAATAGACCTAGCTCGTAAATCTTTGATGCTTGCTTTGATCCTTCTTAAAGAGAATGGAAACTTTTTCGTGAAAGTGTTTCAAGGTGACATGTTTCGAAACTTTGTCAAAGAAGTTAGACAGCAATTTGCCAGAGTTGAGATAATAAAGCCAAAGGCAAGTCGAGCGAAGAGTGCTGAGATTTTCGTTCTTGGTATGAAATATAAAAGTAGAGATCAGTAATCTCTTGCTAGCTGTTTTAGTTTTGTGCTAAGGGTTAAATTTGCACTGCCCTATCTAGGGATAGGTGAGCTTAGTTGAAAGTTGTTGCCGCAGACTCTGGTGCAGCTGTATTGAATACTCGCTTTGAACCATTGAAAATTGTCGCCACAACTGCTGTTCTAGTGGAACCGCCATACAGAGGAGCTAATCATTTCTTAGCTGAGCCGATTTTTGCTCCAGTGAAAGACGGGCATATATTGATAATACATGAGCTTGAGCTTTGCAAAAAACTGCTAGGAAAGATTAACGCTGACGTGGTTCATTTAGATATGTCTATAGGGGGGCTCTTAGTTGAAGAGATTTCACCCCTTCAGCTCAGAGGTAAAGCTCGGAGTAGTGTGTTGAAAATTCTGCCAAAGATAAGAAAGCTGGCTACCGACATTAAACGAGTCTACGGCGTAGATGTTTTAGCTCTTGGAAAAGAAAGTGTTCCTGTGAGAATAGCCGAGCTGACTACTGGAGCTCAGGCAGTTCTTTATGTTTCCGACCAAGCTTTGAAAAAAGGTGAAGAACAAACTTTGGGTCTGCCTTCCAAATGTTACGCAAGAGTTACGCAGAACAGAGTTACTCTGCAGTCGCTCATAGCTGCTGAACACGACATTTCCGGATACGCAGATGACAACAAAGCTCTCTTAGAAGCAGTTCAAATAAAGGAAATGCTAAATCCAAGTGCTAGAGGCTTTCGGGTGCTAAGAATAACTCCTAGGAAGGATGGTTAATTGGCAGGTGTTATAGAAAAACTCCAAACCATGAGATTTAACATGCACAACAGAATCGTGATTACTGTTGTTTTCTTTATTATAGCCCTGATTGCCACTGCTATCGGATTGCTTGTTTTTAGAATTGCTGTGCCAGAAGCGCAGAAAGTTAAAGACGAGCTTCAAGAGGAATTTGATCGATTCAATGACCCTCGTTTCATTTTCGGTAACAACCTTCTTCACACCCTAATTATGTTTGTTCCTGTTATTGGACCTATTTGGGGCTGCTTTGTCCTTTTTAACACAGGAACAGTTATTGCTATAATCAGTATCGCAGAGGGAATCTCGCCCATTCTGACTTTTCTATTACTGTTTCTAACACCTGTTTTTTGGCTCGAGTTCGGTGTCTATTCAGTTGCCATGGGTCAAAGTTTCGTCTGGTTATTGCAAATATTAAAACATCGTGGAAGGAAAGAAGCGGTGAGAACTTGCATACTTGTTGCAATCTGCGCTTCCATACTATTACTTGCGGCTGTAGTTGAATGGATTATGATAAACCCTGTGGCAGGCTAAATTGGAACTTAGATGTAAAACGCGAATTAGGCCTTTTAATTTCTAACCTTGACAACTTCAAGGCTCATGTCCAATGCTTTCGCGCTGTGGGTAATTTCACCAACGCTTACGATATCAACGTCTGCCGCTGCATATTTCAGAATATTCTCCTCGGTTATTCCACCGCTTGCCTCAAGCAATACTTTGCTTCTGACTCCCTTCTTTTTTAGAAACGACACTGTTTCCTTCATCTCTGCTGGAGAAAAGTTGTCCAACATAATTATGTCGGCGCTGGCTTCCGCCGCCTTTAGAGCATCCTTAGTGGATGTTACTTCAACCTCTAGTTTCTTAGAAAAGGAAACTGTTTCGCGAGCTTTCTTCACTGCACTCTCTATGCTGCCAACTATTCTTACATGATTGTCCTTTATCAAAACTAAGTCGTCAAGATGCAATCTATGGGTATCGCCACTGCCTAGGAAAACAGCTTTTTTGTCAAAATAGCCAAGACCTGGCGCTACCTTCCTTGTGCAAGCCACACGTGTTTTGTAACCAGCAGCTTTAATTTTGCCTACCAAACGGTTTGTTATGGTTGCTATGCCGCTCATTCTAGAGAGCACGTTGAGAAGCGTTCGCTCTGCTGAAAGAAGGGTTCTAGCGTCCCCAATAATATGCAATATAAAGGTTTTAGGTTTAACTTCGACACCGTCAGACGTTAGCGCGTTTGCCTGTAGATTGAGGCCTTCACACAAAGCTAACGCCTCCTCTATCCCAGCAACTAAGCCTCCCTCTTTCGCGACAACTTCGGCTTCAACAATTGTATCTTTTGGAATTGTAAGATGAGTGGTTAAGTCGCCTTGTCCAATGTCTTCTTCTAGAAACTTGCGTAGTTTTTCTTCCAGAATACGTTTAGGAATAAACACACCTTATCCTCCTCCAGCTACTTCTAAAGTTGTTTTTATAGCTGTCTCTAACCCATCCAACATTGTAACTTCCTTCTGAATTTTCATGATCTTTTCCATAAAACTTCGGTTCTTCAAAATTTCTTCAATCGCCGATAAAAGCGTCTCTTTGCCTAGGTTGTCTTGTTTAATCATCAAGGCAGCACCAAGCCTTTCAGCTTTTCTAGCATTGTTCAATTGTTCAGTATGGTTAGGCGTCGGAATCAAGATTGTAGGTTTTCCATAGCACATTGTCTGCAATATTGTTCCATGTCCCGCCCGGGAAACCACGACATCGCATGCTTTCAAGTATTCAAAGCGGTTAGGAATCCACCTTAAAATTGTCAAGTTGCCATTTCGAACGGGAGTTGCATGGGATTTTGGCTGTCCAAGAGACATAACAATTTGGTAATTGTCTGGAAAATTTGTAAAAATATTTTGAAGAATGTTTATGAGATACATCCTTTCTTTTAATGGACCGCTGATAGGTGCAAAAATTATATGTTTTTCATCGTCTAAACCAAGTTTTTCGCGCAGTTTTTCTTTTGTCGATAGTGTATCTGGATGTGTAGGTAATATTGGACCTATGAGCTGTATTTTTTTTCTGTAGGCTTTAGGGGCACGTAAATTATCTGTTGAAATTGTGTAAGGTGGTGGGAAATCTGGAATCATTACTCTAATTCCGCTCGTCCAAATTTTCCCTAGAATTGCCAATGTCATGGCATCTGCAAATTTGGCAAGCCGCAAATAGTGGGTTCTTCTCGGGATGATTACCTGAAACTGGTTAAGTATGCATAGAGTTGGGATGCCTAACATTTTTGCTGCAACCAAGGGTGAAGCCCTCGAATCTGACACTACCACATCAGGTTCAAAAGTCTCCATAACTTCAATTTCCTTGCCTACCTGTTCCAAAAAATTAAAAGGAGCAACAAATGGACCTGGGTTCATAGCTGTTCTTCTGAAGTCTACCGTTCCGTCGGGTTTGACTTTGAAGTCCATAGGGGGGACTTCGACTGTTGCGAATCCTTCTTGGCGGACATAATCCACTGCGTCTAGATATGTTGAGAAAAAGATTTCCGCGTTTTTATTTCTCCTTTGTAGCCCTCTTGCTATGGGGATACAGCGACCTGCATGTCCGAGACCGACACCACTTGGTGCAAATTGAACTCGCATGAGTCTATTTCCCGCCAAGCTTCTTCCGCTTTATTCTTCCTCTGGGGCTTTCTTCTTCAAAAACTATTGCTTGGAATTTATGAACTTTCGTAGTCTTTATCAGCCAATTGTCTGGGGGTAAACCGGCTTTTATGCAGCATTGACTGAGGAATTCTTCTTCATCCCAGCCCTGTTCTACAGGCACTTGAGGCAACAAGAGACCTTTACAAAAGCCTCTTTCTAGGATGAGACCATCTTCGCCTACTTTAATCTTAGATGGAAATTGTTTTGGGTTTTCCACATTCACTTGTTCTGGCGGTGTAAGCACACTGACTTCGAAGACAACTTGGTCAAGTTCGTCTTGAGAAATAGGGTAAAATCGGGGGTCTCGGGTTGCGGAGCTTATAGTACACTCTATAATTGCTTGTGCCAACATGGTAGTTGGATAAGGATAGCCAATGCACCCCCTTAGTTCTCTCTTGCCAGCTGTAAGCTTGTTAATAGTGACGAAGACTCCACAGCGTTGCAACAACTTCGGAGATAAGTCTTCGGGGACATTAATTATTTTGCCAGTCTTTAGATATTTTTTTACAGTTTTTCGGGCAAGCTTAACTAGAGACTCTCCTTCTTCTTGCGTTAATTGGAATACCACCAGAGTTCTCCTCAGTTAAGATTAATTAGGTAATTTATGGAGGCCTTTAACTTATCCATAAACATTCTGTACATTATTCTTCAACCACACAATTTTTCAAAGTCCCTATCCCTTCTATTTTTATCTCAATCACGTCACCTTTTTGGAGAAACTTTGGTTCTGGTTTCATGGCGAACCCTACTCCTGCCGGAGTGCCTGTTGCAATGATGTCGCAAGGTTCTAGTGTCATACCATGGCTGAGATGATGCACGATTTCGAAAACATTGAGTACCATGTTGCTTGTATTAGAATTTTGCCTTAGCTCTTTGTTGACCCATGTGCAGACTTGCAAATTGGATGGATCTGTTACTTGGTCAATCATTGTGATGCAGGGACCAGTAGGTGCAAAGGTGTCAAAGCTTTTTCCTCTAGTCCATTGTGTGTCTCTGAATTGAATGTCTCGGGCAGAAACATCATTAAAAATTGTGTATCCGAGGATGCAGGATTCGGCATCTCTGACTGAAACATTTTTCGTTTTTTTGCCTATTACGATGGCGAGTTCTGCCTCATAGTCAAGCTGTGTAATGAAGCTGGGCTTGATAACGTTTTCATTAGGGCCTATTATGGTTGTGTTGGGCTTCATGAAAATTACGGGTTCCTTAGACGGGATTCTTCCTTGTTCTGCGGCATGGTCTTTGTAATTTAAGCCTAAACAGATGATTTTCGGAGGTCTTGCAATTGGTGCCAACAACTTCACTTTGTTGAGTGCCAAAGTTGCTTTTTCAAGAGTTGTTTTTGTCGCTTTTTGAACTAAATGTTCTATATTAGTTTCTTTTATTCCTTGTAAAATTTTTTCTTCAATGTTGTAGGGAAATTGCTGGTTCAATGTTTTCGCTAAAGTAGGTAAGCAAACTATTTGGTCTTCGCTTAAGATTCCATACGACCTTCTTTTTGAATCAGCAAACCGCACTAGCTTCATCGCTGCCTTTCTCCTACAGCTTCTTTTATCACTCCTCAAGGAGGAACGATTCCCAACCTCGTCACAGAAATATCTCTGCTCTCCAGTTCCTTAATTAGTGGGTTTATTCCCACAGAGTCGCTTGCAATGTGCCCAGTGATTATCAAGTTGCCTGTACTGTCAGCCTTCAGTTTCTCAAGGTCTGTGGGGCTTATGTGAATGTAAATTAGCGTATTGATTCCGTGTTTAAAGTATGTTTTTGCGATTTCGTAGCCTCCGTTTGTTCCAGCGCCGTGAGATACTATGGTTTTTCCAGCCAGATTTGTGGCATTGCCTAGACGTATTTTGACGTCTGTTTTTGCGTTTTTAAATTCCGGCAATTCTTTAAGGGCGGAAACAACATCTCCAACTTTTGAGTCTTCGCCGATTTTGTGCTTAATCCTTTGAGCCATGATTCTTCTTCCTAGCTCATCAAGGGGTGTGTGGATGTTCATGTAAGGCATCGTAAGCATTCGAGCCACATCCACTGTATGACTGTAGTTTCTGGTATGCATCTCTACTTCCAAAGCCTTCATCTTTTTAGCAGCTGCCTCCTTTGCTTCACGTTCAGGGACACCGGCATCTACCATTTGTTGAATGTGCCTGCTGAAGACTTGATGGAAATTGATAACGGCTAATTCTCCCTTGGGGTGATGAGAGATAA
>SMTZ1_10000798_pt1 | contig 30467 bp, 33 predicted proteins | sample DeeMarSWOR136_30_FD_25667 | JGI IMG/M metagenome (IMG submission 25667) | reverse complement strand
CATGGACATCTGCTCCGTTTTCCAGTAGTAGTTTGACTATTTCTGTGTGACCATTTTGGGAGGCATAACGAATAGCATAGTCGTCATTTGAATGGACATTTGCACCATGTTTCAGTAGTAGTTTGACTATTTCTGTGTATCCAGAGTAGGAAGCAACGCCAATAGATGCACCGTCATTTGAATGGACGTCCGCACCATATTTCAGTAGTAGTTTAACTATTTCTGTATGACCATGCCATGAGGCACGGTGAAGGGCTGCGTTGTCATATGAATGGACGTCCGCACCATCTTTCAATAGTATTTTAACTGTTTCTGTGTGACCATAATACGAAGCAGAGCGAAGGGCTGCATCATTTTTAGCATGGACGTCTACTTCATCTTTCAATAGTAGTTTAACTGTTTCTGTGTGACCATTTTTGGCAGCAAAGATAAGGATTTCTTCCATATCGATATTTATTCTATCTTTCATTATATTTCAACTCCTAATTTATTGATTTAATTGACACAATGTTTTGCATGTACTGAATTTAAAAAACGAAATGCATCAGTGACACTTGGTAGTTCTCCTTCATTTTTAGTCCTGTATTTATAATTAAAATCTTTTAATATACATTCTAAATAATCAACTCCTTTGATTTCTGATATTCTTCGACCAACCTCTTTTACATTTAACATTTCGTGCTCTGATGGCTCATATCTAAACATTAATCCCTCTTTCATTATTATACCAACAGTTTTCTTTGGAACTTTTATAGAGTTAATGAAATTATCTGCAGTTGAAAGATCATCGTATGATTTTGGTATAACAGCTTCCCTATCTAACTGAGGGGCTTCTTCATTGGTTTTAGCCATAGCTGTCATTTCCAATCTATTCACTTGCTTTTTAACCTCTTCATTAATTTCTAAACCTTCATTTATTTCATCTAATTCATCCTCTATTAACTTTGATTCAATGTTTGCTTCTATTAAATCTCTAGCTGATACATCCTTTGTTTCACATATAACACCTCTTTCCTCCATGTTGATATTAGAGAGAGTGGTATCTTGAATTTCTTCTTTAGAGCCAGAATAAACACCTTGTCCTCTTTCTAATTCCTTGAAATATTGAGCATCCTCTTTCACAGATGGGTCATCGAGTAGGAAGTTTGATTCTCTATTTATTTTATTATCATACCTGAAGTACCTTGAATAATTTAATACCTTTACATATATTCCATATTGAGATTTTTTAACCTCTATAAATTCTTCCATTGACTTCATTTCTTTATAGTACTTTTTCTTTGTTTTAATTTTACATTCTTTCATGATGTCTATTACTTTGAAATATCCAGAACCTTTTCCTTTATTTTCATTTTTAACATTGGACAATATGAAAAAAAATATAGAGAAAGCATCATTTGAAATATTCTTTTTTATGTTGTATATTTCTTTAAAATCTATATTTCCATATCTTAACATTACATTACACCTTCTATTCTCATTTTTCTAATCGCTTCAGATACAGTAGTGGAATTCTCCATATATTCCTTATATATTGGCATTAGTTCTATTGTTTCCTTTGTAAGTGTATACCTTGGTTTTTTACCAGCTGTAATAATTGCCCCAATTCCAGTCAACTCTATAAATGACATTATTAGATGTCTAGATATACCAAACTTATTTGAAGCCTCTTTAATCCCCATTAATCTTATCATATCCTCCTCCTTATTTTACATGATTATGATATATGTTATTAGGTATGTCAAGATGTTTTTTTTAAACATGCCTTTCTATTATCATATATTATAATAGAATTATAACCAAATGCTACCGCTATAGCAGTAAAAAATATGAAATTAAGCACGAATAAAATATTAAGGTTGCTTCTATTATATTTAAAAAATTAGGTATACCAGATTCATTAAATAACTCCAGTTGTAGTCATTTGGACTACTTCTCACAGTTGTAGTTATTTTGACCACTTCTCAATCTTAAATAACTACCAGTTGTAGTCATTTGGACTACTTCTCACAGTTGTAGTTATTTTGACCACTTCTCAATCTTAAATAACTCCAGTTGTAGTCATTTTGACCACTCCATAGTGTTCATTTGGACCACTTCTCAATCTTAAATCTTTTATATAGAGTATTACACGGTTTCCCCTTATTAAACTATTTCGTAAACTCATAGTTCAATTTCACCCCTTCCTCTTTATTCCACTTTACTATATTCTATTGCTCTTGCTTTTAATTATTTTTATCTGTTCTTGTTTTTACTGAATTTCCCCGCTCTTGGGAAATTCGATCTTGCGGAAGCAAAGACCTTGAGCTTGCGAAAGGAAAAGAGTAGTAGAACCAAGAGTAGATTGGCCGAAGTGCCACTCATGTATGGAAACACATGAAGATATACAAGAAGTTCCATAGTCTATTCCACTCCCTTCGGTCGAGGCACATGGCTTTGGTTTATGATACTGCTCACCTAACGGCTCACGTCTAAACACCAAAGCGGAAACCAAAAAATATTTAAATATCAAGATACAAACCTTCCACATCATATAAGTCTTTAGCTTTGGATAAGAAACTCATATATTTACACTTTAGCTTTACTTTGGTATATTTCTTATCAAACATACCTTTCAAATATCCCTCTATCTCTTTATCACCATGGCTTTCAATAACAAGTTCACTGGTATCTAAATTAAAATAGAAACCAGAGTGTGAAAGAATTCTATGTATTAAGTTTGGATGTATTAATTTACCTTTGGAAGTAGCATGTCTTATTGTTCCATTTTTGAAGCTAACAATTTTAAGATTACATAATTTTCGAATATTATTATCATTGAAGTATATTCTTTTGTTTAACCATAGTTTACCATCTTTGACAACTTTGGAAATGTCAATTGTTTTCATATATTCACCTCTATTATTTCATATAGTCTTAATTCTGCTTCTAATAGGAAAATTCTGGTAAACCCTAGTCTTCATACTAGTATACCTACAAAAATCCCTACAAAGAGCAAAATAAGCCCTGTGAACTAATTCTGGTAACCATCTATATTACCAAAAGTAGAATATAATCATTATTTAACATATTTTCTGGAAAGTCAATAAAAACTAGAAATATCAATATATCAATCATTTGGCATGATATAATATAGAGAAATTAAAAGAAAATAAAATTAACACTTGACATTTCATTTTGGATATGTAATAATAATTGTGTAAAAGCAAAATATAGGAGAATAATATGACAAGAAACTTAGCCCGTTGGTATAGCTTTTTTTACTTTAAATCTAGAGATATTGTAGAAGATCGTATTCCAAAAGATGAGTTAAGACTTCTGGATATTATGTATGTAAAAGACGTAAGGAAGAATGGAAAATAAATAACCTCTCCCCCATTGGTAATCTAATTCCATCTAAATTTGTCATCTAAACAGAGAGGTTACTCCTATTACCTCTCTGTTTTTTTATCTAAATTTAAAACAACTCTATTATTTTATTCGTGCTTAATTTCATATTTTTTACTGCTATAGCGGTAGCATTTAGTTATAATTCTTTTATAATATATGATAATAGAAAGACATGGTTAAAAAATAGGAGGCTTTAAATTATGAAAAATAAATATCGCATAGAAGGAAATGTCGTTTACATAGAGATAAATTCACCAAAATATGGAAGACTTGAAGTTTTAATAGATAAGGAAGATTTGGAACTTGTTAAACAATATTCAACTTGGCATGTACATAAAGCTTCAAATAGGTCTTATTATATAAATACAAACACTAAAGTTAATGGTAAATATAATAAGTTGGGTATGCATAATCTTATTGCTGGTACACCGAAAGGTATGCACACAGATCATATTGATGGAAATACTTTAAACAACTGTAAGGAAAATCTTAGGATTGTTACATGTAGTCAAAATTTCCAAAATAAAAAAGGAGATAGAGGTACAGCTTCAAGGTTTAAAGGGGTATCTTGGCGTAAATCTTCAAAAAAGTGGTCAGTTAGAATTAAGGTTGGTGATAAAAATTTATATATAGGAACATATGAAAATGAAATTACCGCAGCACGTATGTATGATAAAGCTGCGCTAAAACACTACGGAAAATATGCACGACTAAATTTTTCAGAGGAGGATAACCAAAACTACGAGTATAGAGAAGAATATCAAAAATACATATGGAAAAATTACGTATAAACAGGAGAAAAACATGATAAAAACGTATGAAGAACTTTATGGTATTTTAGCAGGGATTGCTTCTTTAAAGGAAGTAAAAAAAGGAAAGTTCGCTCTATTATTACATAAGAATAAAAAAATTATAAAAGATATCCTAATTCCTTTTGAGGAAACATTGGAACAATTAACAGATGATGAAAAAAAAGAATGGCAAATTATGTTAAGTGAAATTCAGAAAATTCAAGAAAGTGATGTTTCTATAGATGAAAAAAAAGAACAAATAAAGAAAGTTGAAGATAGTTACAAAACTATTTTAGATAAGGCACAAGAAATAAATAAAGCAAATGCTACATTGGTAAAAGAAACCGTTGAAGTTGACTTTGTAAAGATAGAAGAAGACATTCTTCCTGATATGGATTTAACTCAAATAGAATCAATCGAAGACCTAATTGCATAATTATACAGTCAAATTAAAGCCCCTATTATGGGGCTTGTTCTTTTTATAGGAGGATGAAATATGGAAAAAGATATTATTAAAAATGCAAAAGAAAGATTATCTAAAGCGAATGGAATTAAAGCAAGAGTACAGCTAAAATGTATCGAATGCTGTTGTGATTACGTTGATGGGTTAATATGTTGCGGAATTCCTTCATGTCCATTATTTCAGTGGAGATATAGTAAAAGATGTATAGGCGAAGAGTGTAATAGTTTTAAAAAATGTAGGGGGAGTCATGACGCCTGAAAAACTCTTGGAGGAATACGAAAAGTTGGTCCAACAAGTCGTTTTTAAAATAGTACCTCAAAGTTGTCGATCTCGTCTAATAGATGATTGCCTACAGGAAGGCCGTATGGCTCTCTTGTACGCTTGGGAGAGGTTTGATGATAGTAGAGGTACTAAGTTCAAATCATATGCTTCTCAGGTCATAAAAACAAAGGTACGTGATTTTTTAGCAGAGAATAGGTATAATGTTAATTTTTCACCATCAGCTTATCGTAGAATACAAAAACATTTTTATGAAAAGTACAATTATATAGATCATGAATATACTGAGAGACAGCAGGAAAACATTGATGAAATATTAACTTTTGTCGACATGAAAAATATTAATGAAGAAGATTGGGATTAAGCCTATTATAATTGAGGACCTAAAAATAGCAGAAAGGAGGTATCCATGGGTAACAAGCTGAAACAGGAGATTGATAACGCAAAAAAAGATTTAAAAAAATCCACAATTGACGAGAAGACACTTAAAAAAGCATGGAAGATCACTGGAGATATCCGAAATCTTACAGAGGAAAAAATTGAAACGCTAAAAACAATTTGTTTAAAAATCCTTGACAAGTGTCCGCATATAATATTCAAGACCGACTTACATAGACTTATTGGTATGAAATCTTCTACTTTTTATGCCGCAGTTATGAGTGATGTTAGTTTTAAAGAAGAGGTAGAGTGGCGTCTTGCACGTAATAATGCTCTTGAAACAATAAGAGTTTTAGAAGCTCTGGCAAAATCCACACATATAAACGCCTTAGTTATAAGATTAAAAATGGTATCAAAAGAAGCACGAGACTTACTAAATTTTGGATATATATCAAAAGAAGAAGAACGCAAGGAGATAATGAGTAGAAAACAAAAACTTGAAGAAATTGGAAAACTTACTAAATCACTCGGAAATGATCTCCGTAGAATGATAAAAATAAAAGGAGATGATGACAGTGATGGACAATCTTCTCAATAAAACAAATGAAGAATTAGACAAAATACTGGAAAGCTTAGAAAAACTTCAAGACATGAAGGATAATAATAAGCTTTCCTTTTGCGATTGGGAGTATTATCCTAAACAAAACCAGATAAGAAATGATGTATTAAAAGCTGTAAGAACTGGAGAAGGACCAAGAATATACGCTATATTTGGAGGCAACAGGCCGCTGGCATACGGAACAGAAGTAATGATGGCATGTGGTGGAGTTAAGAAAATAGAAGATATAAAAATCGGAGACAGGATAATTGGTTACGACGAAGACAGAGATATTGGAATTCCAGTAACTGTGTCAGATATTCCATTTGATGGCGAATGTGAAAGTGTAATAGCTATAACAGGTAATAAGCAGGTTATAGAAGCGAGTGAAGACCATTGTTTTCCAATTTCACTAAGTGGATATAAGCGAAAGGGTAAAAGGTATTCAAAAAGAGAAATCAAGGAACTGTTAAATGTTGAATTAAGACACAAATTCATAAAGCCGAAATATATAGAGTATGATTCAGGTGATATTCCATTCAGTGGTCTATTATTAGGTCTATTCCTTGGAGATGGCTCATATGGTAGACAGTATGATAAAGAAAAAATAGGTTCACATATAGCTGTAAATTTTGCAAATACAAATTATGCTATTCAAGAGCTTTTTTTAAATGAGGCAAGGAAAGCCTATCCAAATGGTAAGTTTCACATATATCCAACAGATATATGTAGAATTCATGTATCAAGATGCAATTTTCAGAAAAATCTAGACGAATTAGGATTAACAAATAAGCATGCACATGAAAAATTCATACCAGATATTTTTAAATATTCAGATATAGAAACAAGAAAACAGATAATAAGAGGAATGATATTAACAGATGGATGCTCTGATGACAGGAAGACAAGTATATATTCATGTAGTAAAAGAATGTTAGAAGATGCAAATGAAATACTTATAAGCCTTGGAATATATGGCTCTATATATAAATCAAAGAAACCAGAGAAAGAAACACATAATCAAATGTATGTTTTACAGCTAAGTAATAATTTAATAAATGAACTCGGAATTGATTTATTATACAAAAATAGAAAGTCAACAATAAGCATACAAAGAAGAGACTTGCAAATAAAGAAAATAGAGAGCTCTGGAATTAAAAAATGCAGATGTATAACAGTAGACCATGAGAGTCATATGTTTGTGTTAGGTAATGGAATAGTGACATATAATTCATCAAAAAGTGTAACTGGAGCCTCAATTGTAGCCGAATTATTCTCAGAAGATTACAATAAAAACATTTATTGTGCAACTGAATCAGATATGAGTATTAAGGTACAACAGACAATTTTGAATGAATGGATACCAGTTAACTCAATTGATGAAGGTGATTTTAATCCATCGAGAGGCTGGAAAAACAACCTTATTATTAGTAATACAGGAAGTAAAATATGGTTTAAGACATATTCTCAGGAAAGGAAATCATTCCAAGGTGCAACATTAGATTTAGTATGGTTAGATGAAGAATGTGCATGGGATATATTTCAAGAATGTTTGGCGCGTGTTATGGATAGAAATGGTGTAATACTTTTTACTTTTACGTCTTTAATGGGTTTTACACGTCTTGTGAACTTCTTATACGACGAAGGAAATGAAGATATTAAATTATACATGATGACCATGTTGGAAAATCCTTATGTCAGTAAGCAAGCAAAAGATAATTACCTTAAGACTTGTGATCCAGATGAGATTGATTCAAGGGTATATGGTCGACCTAAGTTAATATCTGGTCTTGTATATAAAGAATTTGATGAAATACATATAGTTGATCCATTCAATTATATTAAGCTATGGAGGGATGATCCAAAGAGATATAAGATATATGAAGGCATTGATCCTCACTTAAAGACTCCACATAGATGGTTACGCTTCCTCTACGATACAAAAAATGATATCCTCTACGTAGTAGAGGAGATCATAGCTCCTCATGAGTCAATGTTAATTAGTGAATTTTCCAAATTGATAAAACACAAGAGGCAGAAGATATCACCGTCTTGGTGTGAGATAGATACCAGCTCTCAAGTGCCAATTCCAATGAGAGGGTATGGCGAAGATATTGATGAACATGTAACTATAAGGACAGAATTTGCTAAAGCAGGAATTACAACCATGCTATGTATGAAAGACAACGCTGTTGGTATTGGCGCAGTTAAAGAACGCCTGCGCCACTATGATACAGATAAAGTTAGTGTAAAACCAAGACTATACGTATTTCATGGTTGTTCTGGAGTTATAAATGAGTTTAGAAGATATGAATGGGCTTCACATATAAGTTCTAAAGTATCAGAAAGAAATGAAGAACTAAATACTGTTAAAAAGAAAAATGACCACTTTATGGATATAATTAAATACTGTTGCATTAGACTTAGCCAAGGTTCTTGCGCTGATATTGATATAAAAACTCCATATATCGGAAGGTCTTAACCTATTACTATTAGATAAGGAGGTAAAGAATGCCAGATAACTTAAACGAAAGAACAGACAGATACACTGATGAGGCAGAAATTGTAAGATATTTTAATACATTAAAAGGTATATATGGAAGACAAAGAAACCCATTAGAAGGAGAATGGGATGAGGCTTTGAGAGCTTATTTTAATAGTGATGATATGGCAAAAAGCTATGAAGGATATGCTAATATTAGAATCCCAGAAATCGACAAGAAGGTAACTGCAGTTGTATCAAGATTAGAAAGTATGATCTTTAACGTTACAAGGCTTGGACGTATTGAAGGATTAAAAATGTCACCAGTGGATATTGACATTATTAAGTTACAAAATAAATACATCTTTAATCATCAACTTAGCGAAATTGGATTTAGAGGTGAATACCATCAATTCAATCTTTTACAAGCGATACAAGGAACAGCTGTTGCTAAGATAACACAAGAATACGAGCAGAGAGACCTTGGAGATGGCTTTGTAGCAACCATTAAGGATAATACTTATTGGAGAACTGTCCCATTAAAGACTTTTTACAGTGACATAACAAAAAGTGACATAAGGGACTCAGCAGCATGTATATATTCTACAGAAGTATCAATGGAAACATTAAGAGTTAATGAAATGCGTTTAATTGAGAATCAGGTAGAAGTAACCAATCCTGATGGCTCTACCAGTATTCGAGTAGAGGAAACTGTAGTTGGTAATTATTTTAATCTAGACCTTCTTAGTCCAGATAATATAACAGAGGAATATAGACAGTATCTAAATATCTTAGGAATTTCTGAAGTAGGTGTTGGTAAAATCAACGCAGAGATGCAAAAAACGTTCAACAGTGGAATTGTTAGGATAGATGAGTGTTATGGTATGTATGACCTTAATGGAGACGGTATACCAGAGGAAGTATTAGTAACAATAGCTAATGGCTGTATTTTAATACGGGCTCAATCAACACCTTTTAAACACAATCGTTACATTAGACCATTTATTGTTGGAAGATATAAAGTAAGACCTAATTTCCTTTATGGAGAAAGTAATGCAATTAAGTCATTGCCACTTGTAAGAGAACTCAATGCCACAAGGAGTATGATAACAGATAGTAAAAACTTCTCAATCTTCCCTATGTTGTATATCAACGTTAGTTCAACTATTGACTGGGATGGTGTATGGAGACCAAATGGTGTTATTAAAGGAGTAGGACCTAATCCAATAAGTGCAATCATTAATCCTGCTAATCCAAATCTTGGTCTTAATGACGCTGCTATGATACAACGAGATATTGATGAAATCTGGTCTGTATCACCTATTCAGCAAGGACAGAGTGACAGGAGATTGTTACCTGACACTGCAAGACAGACTAATGCATTAATAGCGCAAAACGAATTTCCTTTGGATAATATAATAATTAACAAAGTAGAGTCTGAAATTAAGCCATTTATTGAAATGTTATTCGAACGTAACATGCAGTTTAAAGACCCAATGGATATCTTGCAAATTTTAGATGAAGAAGAAATCAAGATGATAGACGTAGAGCAATTAAAAGTATTACCAATGTTAATTCCTTTCACTAAAGTTAAAATCCTTGGAAACATGAAATTATCTCAGGAGAGAGCTAATAGAGAAGGTTACGAAAGACTATTAGGATTATCACAACAAATACCAAATCTTGCAAGACGGTTAGATTACAAAGAGTTAACTAATAAGCTTTTAGGATCATATGGTATTCTAGACGATGCAGAAGATGTATTTATCCCAGAGGAAAGTGTTCAAGCTATTCTTAAAGCAGAACAAGAACAGAAACAGGTTGTTAACCAACTTATTGGACAAATGCAACAACAGCAACAACAAATGCAACAGGTTGCAGAAGAAAACCAGAAGATGAGAGAATTCATACAGAAGCAGCAACAACAAATTCAACAAGGTGATATTGAAGCACATGTTGTTAAGAAGAGAATAGACTTAGAAGCAGATATGGCTAAGATGCAAATAGAAACAGATGAGAAGACTAAGCGTAGAATTGCAGAGGCAGAAATTGAGCTTAGAACTGGTAAAAAAGTAAATTAAAAAGTTTTTAACCTATTATTATTGAAGGAGTGATAAATAATGACACCTAATGAGTTTTTTAAATTACAAATAAAAGAGTGTATCAGGGTCGTTACAGATCATAACGACCTAAGTTTGGAGGTGATACAACAGCAAAGAGAGAGGCTTTCATGGTATCAAGATAAGTTAGATATTTATAAAAACGGTAGATGTGTTAGAGTTCTATATGATAAGTTAATAAAAGCTAAAGATGACATCAAGGCTGAATTAGCAGAAAAGATGAAGGATGCAGATACTGATGTTATGAATATTTTAAGATTGAGACAAAATCATGATCAATATATTGAGGCATTAAGAATTTTGGAAAGATATACAAAAGATTAAAAAAGGAGACTAAACATGACAAAACAATCAGAAAATAAAAACAAAGATGACAAGAAAGAAGAAAAATATGTAGCTGACTTCGATAAAGATATTTACATGGAAGACGTTCAAGTTGAAACCAAAGATGGACGAATTGTGAAGGTTAAAGATTGGAAGAAACAATTTAGAAAAAAAGGAACTATTGAACGAGGCAAGATTAGAACAGCTGAAGCTTTTAATGTACCAGTTGAACAATTAGATAAAGTTGCATTAGAACTTAATCATCGTAAAATAGACAATGTCTTTATTAATGATTTACTTGGTAGATATGGTTTTTACGATGGAACAATTATCTCAAGAGCAGACTTAGCAAGAAAGATTGGAATTCATGTATCAGTTGTTGAGATAGCAGCTCTTAAATTAGCTAAGATTATTAAAAATATTGATTTTAAACAAGCTTATAGAGAATACTTAGATGTTCTTAAAGCTGAAAAGAAAAGACTGGAAGAAGATGAGCTATCAGGTGGCTCAATTCAATAATGCATTTTACATAGTTTAACTATGTATAAAAGGAGAAAAATATGACTGGTAAAAATCAAGACACAGACTTCAAATCAATGTCTAAAGAAGAATTAAAACAATGGATCAATACAAAAGGACAATCTGGAGCTGTACAATCTGAAGATACAAATAATGACAAAACTGCAATGGACCCTGTAGAGGACAAGCCAACTGCAACTGAACAACCAACAAATGACCAAGACGCGACTAGTTCTAAGGACCCTGTAGAGGACAAGCCAAAGGAAACTAACAATGATCCATATGCTGGGAAGAGCACAGAAGATTTATTAAAAATTGTGCAAGAACAGCAAAAGTTCATATCTCGTCAAGGGAATGAAATTGGTAACTTAAAAAAGAAAGCGCTAGAAGCAATAGCTAAAAGCGTTGAGCCTGAAGAGGCTAAAGAAACTGACTATGGTGATTATAATAAGTCTGATGTAGACTATATTAAAAATCTTATCCGTGATGAATTTGGTAATATCAGTAAGGAACGACAAGCTAGAGAAGAGAGAATTAAACAGGAGGCTTTTGAAGAAAATCACAGAGCCTATAATGATCTCGCTAAAGACCCAGAGGTCTTTAATAAACTTAAGCCCATACTTGATTCTAAATTCGTTAAAGCAGGACAATCTGCAGTTTACCAAAAGGGATGGATGAGAGAAACTATAAATGCCACAGTCATGGAAATGTTGAAAGGAAAGACTTCAACTCAACCACAACCTAAATCTGGTGACAATGGAAGAAGCGCGGACATAAATAAACGTAAACAGGCAGCAAGCACAATCACAAACACACAAGCTCCAGTAAATTCTCAACCAAAGAAATCAGTTAAGGAAATGAGCTCGAATGAATTTCTATCACATATTAAGGAGAACATGGGAATAAAAGACAAACGTTTAAGATAATGATATTTAAATCTAACTAACTAAATAATCTCCTGTTACATTTTTTTACATAATTCAAATAACAAGGAGATGAACACTATGGCTGACCAACAAACAACCCACGCATCATTAACTGATGCAATTAATACGTACTTTGAGAAAAAGATTTTAGAGGATTTCGAACCACAAACATACTTCCACAGTTTAGCACCTATTAAGGTAGACATGCCTCAAGGTTCTGGTAAAACTGTAGAATTTACACGTTACAAATCAATCGCAGCAAAACGTGATGACGATGCAGATGAATTGACTAACTATCAAACTTATTTATCAGCAGAAGTTGTATCTGCAGTTGTTCATAACAGAACTCAACATGTTAAGCTTTCACGTTTCGTTGACTTAACAGCAATATCTAATCCGTTAGAGCAAGCGATGGAGAGAGTTTCTAACGCTGCAAGAAAAACATTAGACATTCTTGTTAGAAACGATATCGGTATAGCAGTTGTTGATAAAGCTTCTTTATCAGCTGTTAACATGCAAAACCTTAAGATAGACGGCGGAGAATTGAACCACTCTGGTATAGCTGTTAAAATCTGGACTGTTGATGGTAATGGTTCTTCTAACGCAAGAGGTTTCGACCTTATGCATAACAAAGCCTTACTTGCACAGTCATCTAGTGTTGTTGCTTTAGGTAAATCAGCAATGACTATCAAAACTCTTCAAGCAGCTGTTAATACACTTGAAGGTAGAGATGTTCCAACTATTGATGGTAATTACCAAGCAATTATGCATCCAACTTCAGTTTATCAAATAACTACTGGAGCAGGTTTTAAAGGATGGTTCTCACCAACATCTAGTGAAGCAGCTAAGAGATCACCAGTAGCAGAAGGTGTTGTAGCTGGAGTTAAAATCCATAAGTCAACTACAGCTTATCGCTTCCCATTGACTGGTGACACTTTAGCTACTTCATCTGGTGCGATTATGGGTACATTGGTTTTCGGTAAAGAAGCTTATGGTGTTGTTTCTATCCAAGGCGCTAATGATAGACAAGGTTTTAGCCTTTTCATTAAAGAGTCTGGACCACAAACAACTTCTGACCCTGCAAACAAAATTAAGACTGCAGCTTACAGCATCTTTAGTGGAGGTAAGATTCTCAATCAAAACGCTGGCTTGTGGCTGATAACCACAGAGGTAGCATAGAGTCTTAGGGTTTTGACTACTTGACATTTAAGTAATCACATTTAAGCCACAGAGTGATATAATTATAGAGGATGAGAGAAATCTTGTCCTCTATTTTTATTTATAGTTGACTTTCTTGAAATATAAAGCAATAATGGTAATATAAAATTATTTGCTTTCAGGAGGGTACAATGGCTTGGATTTCAGTAGGAGATGATACATTCATTAATCTCGACAATGGATTTGTAATTAATAAACATGATAGTAGATTACGTTTAGATACAAAGGATAAAGAACATACAATAATAGAAAGCAACGATGCAATAAACTTTGAAAGTAAGGTTTGCAAGATACTAAAAGAATTAAATGTGATAAATTGTAATGATATTACTTGACTTTTAATATACATTATGTCATAATATAATTACATTACTTCTTTGATCGTGAGAAATAGGCCATTCGTGGCCTATTTTTCTTTATGTGAAAGTTTTCAACCTATTATAATTAGAAACCTAATAAATTATGAAAAAGGAGTGAAAAATGAATAAATTCACAAACATTAATTTTATACCCGTTACATTTAAAAATGGTCTACTTGGATTTGTAAATTGTGTGTATGATAACAATTTATACCTATCTTCCATAGCTGTTAAAGTAAAGAATGATGGAACATTGTATTTATTATGTCCTTCGAAGAAATTCCAAGATACCAACCTGCAATACTACTACCCAATTAATTCAGAAACATATAACTCGCTACTTGAGGCTGTGAGGCCAATTGTTGGCGAGTTTTTGCGTGGTAAGGAGGGTTCTGATGAGTAAACTAGCTATTATTATACCAGCGCACAAGGATGCAGATATAATTGATTTTTGTTTAGAATCATTACAAGATCAAGATTTTCAAGACTTCACAGTGACATTGGTTAATGATGGCAGAGATGAAGAATTGGAGAAACGAATAACATCAAAGATAGAGGAAGGTGAATTAACCTTTAAATTAAATTATGAGTTCCTACCAGAGAATAAAGGAGCATCAGCTGCTCGTAATCTTGGATATGATACAATAATCAATGCAGTTGGAACATCTAAGCCAAAGTATTTATTTTTCCTTGACTCTGACTGTATGGTAAAAACTGGTATTTTACAGAATATGGTTGATATTTTAGACAAAGAGGATATAGATTTCATATATGGTGATTATGAATACACAAACGGTCATAAATATACATCAAGACCATTTAATCCATACACATTGAGAACAATGAATTATATTTCAACTATGAGTATGATGAGAACTGATAATTTTGCAAGGTTTAACGAGGAATTAGATTATTTCCAAGATTGGGACCTGTTTTATAGAATGGTAAAAGCTGGTAGTAAAGGTTATTACCTTAAAGAAACTATTTTCCTAACAGAACCATCAGTGGAAGGTAATATTTCTGGAATAAACATACCTTTAAAGGATAAATGTAAAACTTTTAGAGAAGTTAATAACATAGAGGATAGTTCATTAGTTGTAACAACTTTTGGTTGCCCTTTACAAGCAGAACAAAGAGCTGAAATACTAAATGCTGACTACGCTGGGACAGCACAAGGTGGAACACATGGAATATATCCTGCAAATCTAGACTTTGATAATTGGACACATACATATATCATTGGTGGATTCAATCATCCAGTATCTGCATTAAAGAACCACCTTGAATTTTCCGTAGGTAAGCCAATAATTCACTTTGTTGGTACTGATGTATTCCAATTATGGGAAAAACAGTCTCCTGCGTCTCTAGACCGTATTAAGAAGTACTTAAAGAAGAATAAAGCAACGTTATTAGTTAATTCTGAGCGCTTACAGAAAGAAATGAAGAAAATGGGTATTAAAACTGAATTATTATACACACCACTGTATAAACCTGAAAGATTCATACCAACAATTCAACCTGCAGAGTTTACAGTTGCTGTTTATTATTCAGATACGCCAAATATGAACTTTTTCAATACACAGGACCCATTTGATAATAATAATGGTGAGTCTAACTTATATTTAATGTGGGAAGTTGCAAAAGCAATGCCAAATGTTAAGTTTAAGTTCTTTGGTGGCAAAGCAAGGTTCACAACTGCTAATGTTGAATTTTGTGGTAAAATACCAAGCGAGGATATGCCAGAGTTTATCAATAGCTGCTCAACAATAGTGAGAACAACTATTCATGACTCTTTACCTCATTTACCATTGCAGTTTATGTTATCTGGCAGACGAGTTATAACATCGAGCCATTTACCATTTGCTGATATTGGTTTGTCTTTCCAAGATATCCTTCACTATGAGGACTGTAAGAATGAAGTAATAAATAAAATAATGGAATGTAAAACAAGAGGAGGAATAGGATACGCAGAGCAAGGATTGGTAGATAATTTAGTATATGAAAAAATGAGTCAAGAAAATTATGTTAAAAGAATAAAAGAAATTATGGAGGATAAATAATGTTAACAATTAGCGCTGTATTACCAGTTAGAAACGAACAGTCAACTATTGCAGAATGTGTTCGTTCTCTATTAAATCAAGTAATTCCAGTTGAGCTCATTATTATTGATGATGGTTCCACTGATGCAACACCAGAAATCCTAGAAACCTTCAAGGAACAGATAGAAGACACTGGAGGTAAGCTAATTCTCCATTCTAAGAGCCTTGGAGCGGCCTTTAGACGCAATGAAGGGAACAAATTAGCAACAAGTGATATCATTATGGTCTGTGACTCAGATTTATACACTAAACATCGCTCTGAGGCCGCTCAGGAGCTATTTACTAAATATCCACATAAAGGAGTTATGTATTCAGCTTATTCTATACGGTCAGCAGAGAATTTATTCATTAAGCAAGAAGTTCCAGTTGTAGTTTGGGATTTTGAGAGTAAGACCACAATATCACACCCTACTGTGGCTTACAGAAGAGAAGTTGCCCTAGCACATCCATATCATGTAAAAACAAAGGATAGCGATCTTTTTGAATTTATGTTACTGGATATGCATAATGCAGGGATTGAATTTGCAGCCTGTGAAAATGTTCTATTACAAAAAATAGAAGGTAACACAAATAGAAATAGAAAGAAGGCTGCTAAAATTAAAGAAAAGATGTATAAAGAATACGGTATACAGGTATCTTTATAATGGTGTGCTTTAATGGGTGTGATGCATGTGGTGGATTAGGGTGGTTACTTTTAAAAGAGGGCGTTAAAAGGTGTCCTGAGTGTAATAAGGAGGAAAATGATGAAAAACGTTAAAAAAGAAAGAACATTAGGCATTATTGGATATGGCTTCTTAGGTGAAGCTTTTGAATATGTTTTCGCACCTAAATGTCATATTATGATTAATGATATTGCAAAAGAGCCAGATCAGAAGAAGTTTTTTACAAAAAGAGATTTAGTATGTCATGCTGATTTAATAATGGTTGGCGTTCCAACTCCATATAGTTTATCAGAAGGCTATGTACCAGATATTATAAATGAAGTAATGATGGATTTAGATAATTTGGCTTTCTCTCTTAATAAAAAACCAGTTGTATTGATTAAATCTGCTATATTACCAAGTCACGTAAAGATACTTAAGAATGTTTGTGTCAACCTTGATATTGCAATCTCTCCAGAGTATCTATCTGCTAAAAACACCATTGGAGACCAGTTATATAGTAATATTTGGATCATTGGTGGTTCACAGGATGCTTTTAACACAGTTAAAGAGATGGTTATGGACCACTCAATACTAAATAGCACATGGAGTACTCCAAAATTGTCACACGTCTCAGCTGTTGATGCAGCTCTAATCAAGTACATGGAGAATTGCTTCCTTGCAATGAAGTGCACATTTATGAGTGAATTTTATGAATTACACGAAGAAGTTAAAGAGGAAGACTCAGTTCCATTTAACGACATTATTAAAGCTTGGCAATTAGACCCTAGAATGGGTGAATACCCATATAGTATCCCATATCAAGGAGAATTAGGTCGTTGTTCTCATTGTATTTGCAAAGATACAAAAGCTATAATGGATGAATTTAATAATCATAACGTTGATTGTAGTTTACTGAAAGCAGAAGAGAAAAAAAGTGATATGTTAAGAAGTAACTTAGATGACCCACATTACAGATGTAGAAATACACATGGTGGAGTTGTAGAATAAAAATGAGATAATGGGAGGGGAGTAAGATGTCAACATTTTACAGATGCGATAAATGTAATAAAGAGATAGATTTTTCAAATGTTTATAAAATTACAATGAATGGATGTCGTTTAGTATTTTGCAGGGAGCACGGTATTGAAATATCAGATGTCGTCTATGATTTTACTAGAAAGGAAATAGATGATGAGGCAAATTAATCGTATATTTTTACATCATAGTGAATCTCCATTTTCTACAACATTTGAAGACATTAAACAATGGCACTTAAATAGAGGCTGGAGGGATATCGGGTATCATTTTGTAATAGGTCAATACGGCACCATTAAAATAGGCCGCCCAGTGTCTAAAATTGGTGCAGGAGTTTATCATCACAATAATGACTCAATCCATATTTGTGTAATAGGAGATTTTGATAAAAGAGCACCAAAGACTAAACAGATTGAATCACTTATTTCACTTTTAACAAGATTGAGAATGAAGCATGATGTTAAAATACATAACCACTGCGAATATACAACAAATAAAACCTGTCCAGGTAGAAACTTGGCAGGTATGTTGTCATTTCTTGATAAAGAGTCAAAAAGACCAATACGCAGATTAATTGAAGTCATTTTAATATTATTGGAAAAGATAAAGGGAGATAAATAATGGGATGCTATCAATATTCTGCTAATGATATTTCAAATTCATTAAAGTATTCTTTGTGTAATGAAACAAGAATGAATCACCTACATAAAGCTGTATGGCAGGTAAGTCAATGCCAAGGAGATATGGTAGAGATAGGAGTTGCTAAAGGTGGTTCATCTATGTGTATGGCTCTATCTCTAATGAATCATTTAACATTAAAGGATATCCATCTATATGACACATTTGCTGGAATGGTAAAACCAACAGAAGAAGACTGTAAAAAAAATAAAACATATGAAGACACATTGAGAAAGTATAATAAGTATAACAAAGGTACATATAGTGAGTGGTGTCTTGGTACACTGGATGAAGTTAAGATAAATATGGCACGTACAATGTATCCGAAAGAACTTATTCATTATCATAAGGGAGATATTACTAAGGAAGTCGATTTTATACCAGAAAAGATTGCTCTGTTACGTATAGATGTAGATTTTTACTTACCAACTAAAGCTGCCATTGAGAAATTTTATCCAAAGCTTGTTAAAGGCGGTATTTTAATAATGGATGACTATAATGCTTGGAATGGCGCACGAAAGGCTTGGGTTGATTTTAGAAAAGAGAATAAAATTAAACAGAAACCAGAACTTATAGATAGGTCAGCTGCTTGGCTAATAAAGGAGTAATTATGAAATTTAATTCTAAAGAAGAAGCACAACAACACCATTTACATAATTATAATAGCGACGGTGTTGCAAAAGGAAGATATAAAATAGGAACACCAGAATTCTATCTTGGTAGATTCATAGTTGCTAATACACCAAGGAAAAGCATGCATTTAGACGTTGGTAGTAATACTGGTGCTATTGGTTTAATGTTGAAGTATGAAAATAATTGTTATGTTAAAGGAATAGAACTTGTTCCAGCTTTGGTTAAGAAATGTAATAAAAATGGCATACCCTGCTTCCAAGGTTCTGCTGAAGACCTCTCTAGGTTCCCTGACGGCAAATTTAGAAGTATTACTATCATAGAGGTATTAGAACATGTATTTGATCCATCAGTGTGTATTAAAGAGGCTCTCAGAGTACTTAAAGTTGGTGGCTCTCTAATATGTAGCTTTCCACAAGAGGAAGAACTTGGTCATCACCACAATAAGATATACACTATACCAGAAATACAGGAACTATTTAATAAATTCGATATAGATTATAAATTAATTGGTATTGCCGACTTCTTTGATAAAGAGGAAAATAAGAAAGCTAAATGGATCGGAGTATCGGCAATTAAAAAGGAGGCTAAATAATGAAAATCATATACATACCAACACTTAATTTATCTGTTGACTTTTACAGATGTGAACAACCTGCAGAAGCATTAATTGCACAAGGAAAGCATGGAGTTCATATTGAATATATGGGTTGTGACCCCAGAGCTCCCATTTCTTGGGAATACGTCCTTCATTCAACAACTGGTGAACATAGTGATAAAATCCAACAGTCATTGATTGCCGCTTTTAAGTGTTTTGATGTCATTATAGTACAGAGGTTTAAGTTTGCCGCTACATTGAGATTATTTAAAGTGCTCCGTGAAGCAAATCCAAATGTTAAGGTATTCGTTGATATTGATGACTCCATTACATCAGTTTCTCAATCATCTATTATTGATCTCCCTCAGGAATATTTTCAACTTACTAAAGACCAGTTGGCATTATCAGATGGAGTAATTGTTACTAATTATTTTCTTGGACATGAGGTATATCCATATAATCAGAATATCTACATAATGCCAAACTTCATTAGGAAAGACAATTTTACATATAAAAAAGATTCACTGGAACAAAAAGATAGGATTAGACTTGGATATGTAGGTGCTTCTGGTCACGATCACGATCTAGAGTCTGTCTGGGATGAATTAGTTGACTTCATTGATAGAAATGATAAATATGAGCTATCTATCCATCTAGGAGGCTATAAACCATCGTTCCTAAAGGAAAGTGATAGGATTAAGTATAAAAACCTCTCTGTGCACATATCAGAGTACCCTCAGAAGCTATATAGAGCAGATATAGATATATTTATTGCTCCTCTCAGAGATTTACACTTTAATCGCTGTAAATCTGAATTAAAAATTTTAGAGGCACTGTTTATGTCTAAGCCAATAGTTGTAAGTAATGTGAGGACATTTAATAATGATAGAACAAGGCATATGGTAGGAAAAGGCTTATATCTTGCCAAAAGGGGAGAATGGGAGAAAACAATTTTAGGTATAGAAAACAAAAAACACAAAAAACTACGATATCTTTTAAATAAAAATCATTCACCAAGGAAGATCATTGATGGGTTAACTAATTGGTTAGAAGATCAAATTGAAATAAGAGATGATAAACCAATATGTAGCTATACAAAGTATTCTTTCATAATATAATTGTAAACTATTATAACAACAATTAGGGAGGCAATGCCTCCCTTTTTTACTTTACCACCTATTATATATAGAACATCATAAAAAAGGAGGAGAGTATGGCTAATTCCACTGGTTCAGAACTTTTAGCATTGCTTGAGAATCACTTAAATTTAGACACAACAAGTGCGTCCACTGATCCTACACAAGCGCTGTTAATTTCATATATAAATCAAGCTCAAAGAGAAATTGCTTATGAGATACAACCAAGTGTACTTATGTCAGAGGCTACAAATATAGCAACAACTGCAGGCTCTAATACGGTAACTAAACCAAGTACATTTATTGAAATACAAGACCTATATAGCAATGACTCTGGAGTTTATAAACGACTTGAGAAAAAAGCATTAAATAAAATAGTAAGCCCTGTCGCTCTTTTTGATAATACTTCTGGCAATACACCGTCGTATTATGAAGAAAGAAATGACAAAATCGTATTCGACACAAACTTTGTAAATACAGATACTGATGCATTAAAGGCTTATGGTTTATTGGCACCAACAGATTTAGATGCAGATGATCTATCTCCAGCGGTTGATTTACCTAAAGAGTATAATATGTTAATCGTGTATAAAAGTGCAATTTGGTTTTATCAAAGAGACTTCGATAGTAAGAATTTACAAATTAACGTACAATTCGAAAGTATGGAAAAACAGAAGTTAAGAGCCTTTTTTAAACCATGTCCTGCAAGTGTTAGTTTAGACCCAAGATTTTGGAACCACAATCGTATTTAAAGGAGGAGATTATGAGCAATAGACCAAATGTTACAATTTCTCGATTCCTTCCTTTGGACACAACTCAAAACAAGACGTCCTATGACTTTGGACGATTAATGAAAAATCATAATTATCTTTACCTGCAAAATGGAGGTTTAGAGGAACGAGGAGGAGGAACAGATTTAGCAGCAGGACCAGCTGCTTCAAAGGCTTATGGTTTTGCTAATTATAAAAATAATGAAGCAGCTGAATTCTTACTATTAACCCAAGGTACTAAAATTTACTATTACAATTCTGGATGGGTAGATGCAGGCGTTGTTCTTACAAGTAATCAATACATGAGGTTTGAACAAGCTGGATTTGGCGCTAATCGCAATATGTATGCAGTAAATGGATCAGACTCAGTAACTAAAATTACCACAACAGCAAGTGTCCCTGCAGCTTCAGCGGTTGCAAGTTCACCAACAGATGGAGAGTTTATTAAATTACATAAAAATCGTTTATTTGTAGCTAACAATAGAGACACTCTTTATTACACAGATGTTAATGCTTTTGAGACATGGGCTTTAGGTACTAATGATATAGAAATCGCTCCTGGTGTTGATGGGTATATCCAAGGACTAGAAATCTGGGGTGACTCATTATTTATCTTTAAGGAAAGAGGTATTTACATTATACCAAATGCAGCTGAATCTGTTTCGTCTTGGTCTGTATTAAAGATAGATGCAGAGACAGGAACATTGAGTCCAGATACTATTAGAAGAACAAAGGATGGTGTTTATTTCTTAGCAACAGATGGTAGAGTTAGAAAAATTAACCCTAATGTTACATTTACCTCTGGAGAATATGTTTTAGGTGGAACAGGAAGTCCTGTTGTTTCTGAACGTATACAGGAAACCATAGACTTATACATTGAGAGAGGAAATATCCAAAGAGCGCATGCTGTGTTGTATAAAGACCTTTATATATTATCATACAACTCAACAGACGCGACAGGTAATGAAATGGATATATGTTATGCAGCAGATACAACAAAATTTGAACAAATACCAAGTATACAAACATTACAACCGTTCTGGACACAATTTACTAATTTTGAATTTGATTTTTATGCAGTTCAAACAGTTTCTAGTGATCCAGTTCTATATTGTGTTGATGAGAGTGCAGTTACAGCTTCAAGATTGGTTAGAGGAATACATAATGACAGTAGTTCTGCAATAGAGTCAGTTATAGAGGTTGGTTGGTCAGCTCCTCCAGATAGATTTACGGGACAACCAGACACAGCAACATATCGATTATTTCATCCAATTATTGTTTTTGCAGAGTTGGAAAATTGGGATGTGGATGTTGAGGTAGCAACATATAAGTTAAATGACTTTATTCCTGCTGAAATTAGTGGTAGAGAATACACAGTTTCTGGAGCAAGCTCTACAGCTCTTGTTGGAACAGCGGTAGTTGGAACAGGTACTGTAACTAATGTTGGTATTAAATCTCAGAAATTTAGAACAGGATTAAGAGGTAACTTTCTTGCAATAAAATGCGAAAATCTTAATGCTGATGAGTTTACAAGAATTAATAAAATTATTGTTTTTTACGACAATCTACATAGAGAATAAGGAGGATAGAACATGTCAATAAATTTTGAATTACCACAAAGCCAAGAGGATATCGCTAAGGCGGCATTTCAATCTACTGTTGCGCCATTACAGGAAGCTTTCACCAAGGAACAGGAAGCTCTTGAGGAGAGATTAGGTACAAGAGGGATTGCATTTGGTGGAGCTGGTAGAGATATACGATTAGAACAACTTGGACAACAAACAAAAGAAATAGGTAGAATTGCTCAAGGTATAGGAGCCCAACTTGGACAGTCTGCAATGGATCAAGCTTTTGCAGCAGCGGAGTCAGCTAAATCACGTAAATTCCAAGGAGATGAGAGTGCTTTAGAGAGAGCAACTAGAGAGTTAATGCAAAAACGTGGCATTGCTGCTGAAAAGGATATACTTAAATTACAACAAGTATTTACAAAAGGTGAAAGAGAAGCTATTGAGAAATTCCAGACAGGAGAAAGACTTGGCGCTGAAACATTTACAAAAGGAGAAAGAGAAGCTATTGAGAAATTCCAGACAGGAGAAAGAGAAGCTATTGAGAAATTCCAGACAGGAGAAAGACTTGGCGCTGAAACATTTACAAAAACTGAAAGAGAAGCTATCCAAGCATTTACCACATCTGAAAGAGAAGCTATGGAAGCTTTTGAAACATTGACTCAAGAAGATCAACAAGCTTTCCTTAAAGCAGAAGCAGAAACTGATAGGGTATTAAAGAAATTCTTAGCAAATGAGCAATTAACCTCAGAGGAAGAAAGATTTTATGCAAATATAGACTTTAATGTTGAGCAGAATGAATTAAATAGATCACTTCAGAAATTCTTAGCTGGTGAACAAATCTCATCTGCTGAAAAAATGCAGCTATTAGAACAACAATGGAAAACAGCTGAAAATAGTTACGATAGAACACTGAAAACTGCATTAACAGATAAGCAGTTAAATTTCGAAAAAGAAAACAGAGACTTGCAATTAATAGCGAGTGGAAATATTACTGGTGATGCAGCTAACCAATTAATAACTAGTATTTTAGGATCAGGAGTCTCAATGACTAGTGACCAGCAAGTAGAATTTGCACAAATGGCACAAATGGCAGGTTTGTCGGTTAAAGACTTTGGAAAAATGAAAGCAAGAATCGGTGAAGAGCAATGGAAACTTATTAATGAAGACCCATCACAATTTATTGACGATCCAGTGAAGAATAGAACTATTGCTATAGGAACTGCCTTATTGTCAACTGGTGAAGATGATGATTTAAATAAAGGTCTTGATATTTTAGTAGATCAAGGTGCTATTACACAAGATATTGCCGATAAAATAAAGGAAGAACCTGAAGTTATTATAAAATATGTCCCATCAGGTCTTTCAGGTACTTTTGGTGGTCCAACATCTAGCAGTGATCTTTCAGGAGGGGTTATGTAAAAATGAACAATAATATTTTCAAAGAAATGCATGATAATATCTTATTAGGTAGACAAAGAAAAAAAGAAAGAGAGGAAGCAGAAGAAGCTAGAAGGAGAGCACAACAAAGCAACCTTTTAGGAACTATTTTTGGAACTATAGGAACTGTTATAGGTGGAACTTTTGGTGGTCCAGCTGGTGCTGCTATAGGTGGAAAACTTGGACAACTGGTTGGTTCATCAGCAGGTGGTGGACCTGATGAAGTGACTGGAAAAGGAATTAGAGAATTAGGTGGAGTTGTTAATCAGCTTATTACATCAAGGGATTTATCTTTGGACAATGTTTTCAAGAAACCATTAACAAGGGAAGAAAATAGTTCATTTTATGACCAGTTTAAATATGATCCTTTCGAAGATAAAAGGAGGAAAAGATAATATGATGAATTTATCAGATATTTTTGGAACAGCAAGATTTGGACAACAGTCATTGCAACAAGGTAGAGATATCACATCTGCCTTGGCAACTGGTTTTGTTAGACGTATAAATCGAGAAGAACAAGAGGAAGCTGAAAAACGTAATTTAATAGGTGGTATTGCCTCTTTAATTGGTGCAGGAATTGGAGCTACCGTTGGTGGAGGAATGGAAGGTGGAGATTCAGTATTAGGTGCAACTATAGGTTCTGAGATTGGAAAATCATTAATAGGTAAAGCCGATGTATCCAATATTATTAATGTTGCATTAAAACAGCAAGAATTAGGCCAAAAGAAGGAAGTTGAAGGAGCTAAATTACTACAGAAGCAACAGGAAATGTTAGTAGGTATTCAAGAAGAAGATGCAAAAGAGTTAATTGATTTTCAACAAAAGGGATTTAGAGTAATGGATGCATCTGAAGCAGCAATAGCTGATCCTAGTGTTAAGCCATTTGTTGTAACACTTCCATCTAATCGACAAGTAATATTAGTAAAAGAAAAAGAGACGGCTGACGCTAAAAGTGTTGGTGCACTAAGTAAAGGTGATTTAGTTAAACAGAACTTAGAAGAAGTTCCAGTTGGTACTACTGGAGGTCAAGAAGTTTTTGTTATAGATACAAAGGACCCTTCTGGTTATAGAAAGACTTATGTTAAAGAGAGAGGTGTTGGAGCTGAATATACAGCAACACAAGTTGAAGAAATTGATGACGTTGAAGATTTATTAACTAAAAATGCTGAATTAAAAGATTTTAGAGCATCTCATAGAGATATTGGTGTATTAAGAGAGGCTTTACTGAAAAATGACCCTACATTAGTTGGAGCATTGCAGTCTCGTATAGCTAGAGCATTAGCTGGTGAAAAAGGTGTATTGACAGATAGAGACGTTAAACGTGTAGCTGGTTCTCAACAAGTATGGGATAGAATGAGAAGAGTTTATAATAAATTCCAGTCTGGTAAGATGAATGAAGAAGATGTTCTAGCATTCGCATCTTATATCGATACTATTGAAAATAATTTAGTATCTAATAATAATGAATTTATTGATAATCTATTTGAAAGAAGAGCTAAAAGGACAGACATGACCGTGGCTAAATTTAATGAAATATTTAAAGATGATTTTAAATTACAAAAAATGAAAATTGATGAAAATAAAGATAAAGATAAATATAAAGGAAAAGGAAAACCTACATTTAAACAAGCAGAAAGGATACTTGAAATTTATAAAAAAAATCCAAATAGCCCAGAGGGGATAAAAGCTAAAAGAATCCTTATTCAATATGGATACGGAAGGGGGTTGTTTAACTAATGTCTACAGATATGGAATTCTTAAATCAATTTGATGTTGATGAAGAAGAAGTCGCTGTCTCAGAAGATATGACGTTCTTAAATCAATTTGATGTTGATGAAGAAGAAGCGACTTTCGTTGATAAAGTTAAAGAAAACCTTCCAACAATTATTCGAAGGACTGGAGATGTATTATCTACAGGTGTATCATTTACTGGACCATTTATTGGTGGAGCTATAGGTGGAGCACTTACAGCTCCATCAGGACCTGGAGCTGTGGCTGGAGTTGGAGCTGGAGCCGTTGGTGGAGAGTTTGTAGCCGACGCACTCAGTTCAGGGATTATGGGTGGAACAGAGTATTTAGCCTCAATAGCAGAAGGAAAAAAACCAAAGGAAGCTCTAAAGGATGCAGCAGTGGTTGGTGCAACAGATTTAACTATTGGTGTTATGACTCCTGGTATTATTAAAGGTGTTGGTAAAATTGATAAAGCATTAAATGCTTCTGGTGCTATTAAAACTTCTTTAAAAAAGATTGATAAAACATTAAATATTTCTGGTATGTCACTTGATGCTTTAAATAGCTTCTCAAGATTAATCACTGGTAGAACTGCAACAACCTTTAAAGACATGTTAGATATAGGTATTGATTATGGCTCCAAATTTGTTGGAAAAGAGCAGGCTGGTAAATTACATAAAGCATTTAAAAGGTTTAAAAAGTCAGGTGATCCATTACTTAATTTAATTAAAAAAAGCAATAAATTAGATGCAAGTAATAAAGATATAGTTAAACAAATAAATGCAATAGATAGAAAAAGAAGAGTTGCGACAAAAAAAGTAACAAAGTTAAGAAATAAATTAGGTCAATATAAAAGAAGTGATGCTATTAAAAGAGCTAATGATAAGTTAATAGAGGCAAAAAATAAAGTAATTCAATTTGATAATAAACTTGATCCACTGAAGAAAAAGTTGAAAAAAGGAAAAGATCAGCTTAAGGGAATAGCTAAGACTGAAAAAGAAGCATATCAAGTGTACGTTGACGGAATAGAAGAGTTTAGTAATTTTATAAAAAAAGAGGGAGGACACCTTCCAGGAGGAGGAGGAGAAAGTGTAGAAGAAATGATGAAGAAAATAAAAAAAGCAAAGTCATCAGAGTTGGTTAATATATTATCTGGCTCAAAGTTATTTGTTTCTGGATTATTGTATCAAGGGGCAGGTGTAATAGGGGCATTTCTGGCACAAAATGATGCATTGCAAAGACAATTTGTAAAGACCGCTGTTAAAGTTGCAGAAAATAAAACTGGTATAAAATATGTTGGTAAAGGTGCTACTAAATTGACTTCAAAAGCCTTAATAAGGAAAACACCAAGTCTTATAGATGATTTAGATGATGATGAAGAGTTTGAAACTTTAAATTACATTACTGAAAATTTATCAGAGGAAGAGATTAGCAATATTTCTCAAGATATAATTAATAAAGAAATTAACTTTGAATTATCTGGAGATTCTTTAATAAGGAGGAAAGATTAATGGGAAAGTTGATACCAGAGGAACGCATTCTTCGTAGAAATATAGCTGGTGAATATAAAGGTTTAACAAAAGAAGATATACCATCTGGATTACGCGCTGGTGGTTCTTTAATGCAAGCTTTTAATATGGTTAACCCAGAGCCAGTTAGTTCTTTTATTTTGGAAGCAGGTTCTGAGTTCGCAAGGCAAAAAGGTGAAGGTAAAACACTTGGAGAAGCAACAAGAGGAGCAGCTGTAGCTGGTGGTTTAGAAGCAACATTTGGACTTGTTCCAATTGTAGGCTCTATGACTAGAAAAGCTTTAAAACCATTTGTATCAGAATTTGGTGAAGCTTTTGTGAAACAAACCATGCATGTTGGAGATAAAGTCTTAGATTTAATTAAGAAAATTAATAAAAGTAGCATTGATAATAAAAAGTTAGCTAGTATAGTCGACGAAGCTTTAAGTACACAACCAGAGATGGCAGGAATTTTAGCAGATGCAAAAGTATTGAAATATTTAAAAAAGGAAGGCATTGATGTTGATCCTAAAGTTCTTAATGCAATATTAGATAATGAAACTGGTGAAGGTTTAACTGATTTCGTTAACAAGTCTTTAAAATCAAATATAGTTGATGGAGTTGGTGAATTAACTGAGAAGAAAATCAAGAATATTTCAAAACGTATCACTACAGTGGAAGGATTTAAAAAAGAATTACTTGATGCTGGATTAGACCCAGATATATTAGAGACACATATGAGAGGAGATATTATTGGTAATTATGATGTTGCTCAAATGTCCGCTAAAGGTGAAATGGCTGATTTTCTTGTTGAGTCTGGAGAAATGACCAGAGAAGAGTTAGAAGCTGCTCCTATAGAATATCTCCAACGTAAAGCTAAATGGATTATGAGGGGCTTTTCTAAAGGGGACGTTCAGGATTTTCTAGGGCAGAAAATGTATGCAGAGATACATGAAGTAATTGATGATACAGCTAGAAAGACAGCTAAAAACCTTTCTGATAAACAAATTGTTGATTTAGCTAAAACAGTTAAAACACCTGAAGAATCATTGGATATTTTAGCACAATTTGCAGACAAGGCAGATGTCGATAGACTACGTGGACATATAAAGGGTAATTATGAAAACGTAAAACAATTTATGACTCCAGAACATGCACAAGAAGCTGTTAGACAAGGTTTTGCTAAAACTACAGATGAATATTTAAAAGCAGCAGATGAATCATTGCAAGGTATGACAAGAAGAATACTTAGAGGTATTAAGGAAGGAAAGAAAGATAATTTTGGACTTATAGCAGAGATTGGTGATTAATCACCTATTATAATTAGAAAAGCAACAGAACTAAATAGAGATTTTATAAAACTGAATTCTCTATATCATTGAGGAGCTTATACCCCTCTATAAAAGAAGGAGATGGTTATTATCGCTGAAAATTATATCACACAAAACCACACATGGGTTACTGGTCAAACAATGACTGCTGCTAGGCTTAACGGTAATATTTCAAATATTATTGATGGTCTTGATGGCGGTGTAAAGGCTATTAATATTGGAAAATTGTTAATAAACTCACTTACTACTATTGATAATAATAGAAAAGGCTACATGGTTGATTTAGATTTATTGAATGCAACAAATGATGGAAATCCATTATTAGCTATCGGGGCAACTACAAGTGAAGTATTAAACATTCAGTCCATATTCGATGGTGGAGCACAAACATTAGACTACGCATTATTTCAAACTAAAACTGCAAGCGCTACAGCAAATAAAGGTCAGTTTAAATTTGAGGTTGATGAGGCTTCAATTTTTAACGTTACTGATGGAGGTATTAGTCTTCAAGCAGGTATGGACCTTATTGGCTCCTCAACATCAGATATTACCTTTAATACAAACAAATTCACAGTAGCTGGAGCAACAGGTAATACAGTAGTAGGAGGCACTTTAGATGTTACTGGAGCTATAGGTGCTACTGCATCTATAACTCTTGGAGCAGGAGCTGACCTTATTGGCTCCTCAACATCAGATATTACTTTTAATACAAATAAATTTACTGTGCCAGGTGCAACTGGTAATACCGCTATAGCGGGAACTTTAGATGTTACTGGAGCTATAGGTGCCACAGCTTCTATTACCTTAGGAGCTGGAGCTGACTTAATAGGAAGTGCAACAAGTGACATAACCTTCAATACAAACAAATTCACTGTAGCTGGCGCAACAGGTAATACTGTTATAGCAGGAACTCTAGATGTAACAGGCGTAGGAACTTTTACAGCACAATCTGTACATACAAACGGCTTAACAGACGGAACAGCTACTTTAGATGGAAGCGGTGCATGGACAGGAATAGCCTCAGCGGTTATTACTGGCAACCTCACAGTTGATACAAACACCCTTTTTGTGGATTCGACTAATAACCGAGTTGGAATTGGAACGAGTTCACCTGATTACACGCTAGAAGTTGAGGCAGCCGCTGGTGGTGCGATTGTTTTGACGGACTCAACAACCCCTGCAAAAGTAGGTTTTACAATAAACGATTCACAGGGTTTTTCAGGCACGAGAACAAACCACGCGTACGGCCTAACTGTGAATGACTCAGTCAAGGTGACTATAGATACAGCTGGCTACGTCGGCATCGGTGTAACTAATCCATCTACATCATTTGAAGTAAGAAGAGACGCTGATGATACCTTGACAAGAATGGCTGTTCATAACAATAACGCTGGAACATCTGCATTAACAATAGTTTCACTTGGAAACGATACAAATGGTTCCGCTGCTGGATTA